>Ga0123357_10005251_pt1 | contig 15447 bp, 9 predicted proteins | sample TergutEmb28metaG_FD_89873 | JGI IMG/M metagenome (GOLD analysis project Ga0123357, IMG submission 89873) | Embiratermes neotenicus P4 segment gut microbial communities from Petit-Saut dam, French Guiana - Emb289 P4 | ecosystem: Host-associated > Arthropoda: Insects > Digestive system > Gut ... | reverse complement strand
CGCGCCATCGATGTTTTGGTCCATCAAACTGGCACCGAGGCGTGTTTGGCTTGTGTACCCAGTGCGCTCCGGCAACCCAGAGGCATCCGTTATCAGGTTGCCATCCAATCGAACGGTGAGACACATATTGTCGGCGCAGTAATCAGGATAGTCAGTCAGCCACGAGTCCCCAGCCGAAGACGGCCAGGCATCTGCCATCCACTGCATATATGGCAGCAATAGGGTGATATCGCTGATCTCATTGCCGAATAGGATCAGCCAGCGTAAGTCTGGATCATTGACCACCAGGTTTGCTAAAGGCGTCACATCGGAGATGCTGTTGTTATCCAGATCAAGCCAGATCAGGCTGCCCAATTGTTCAAGTGCCGACAGGTGCGAGCTATCGCTGATATTGTTCTCACTCAGATCCAACACCTCGAGATCGGTGAAGACACCTTGGCCCAGGCTCATCACATCTGAAACCGAATTCTGGCACAAATCAATCTCGGTCAGAACAGGCATGTAAGCCGTTGCGAAGGCACTTATATCGTCAATCTTGTTGTAATTCAGATTGAGCGTTTCCAAGTTCGGCATATTCGAGCCGATGAGAGCACTGACGTCACTGATGGCGTTTTCCGACAAGTCCAATTCGGTCAGCGCCGGTAGCCCTGCCAGTGAAGACACGTCAGAGATCTGATTATCAGACAAATCAACCTCCTGCAGAGCCACCAGTCCAGACAAATCACCTATGTCTGTGATCTGGTTGCCCGAAGCCTGCAACTGCCACAACCCCTGCGGAGACGAAGTGGCCAACCCGGCAATACTAGTGATCTGGTTGCCGTTTAACTGCAACTGCTCCAGCTCAGGCAAAGTAGCCAAGAATCCCGCGTCCGAAACCTGGTTATCAGTCAGATTCACCCAAGTCAGCCCATGTAAGCCGCCCAACAGCGATGCATCTGTGATTTGATTGCCGGAGAAGTTGGCCCAAGTCACCTCATCCGCAGCGGGTGCCGCAGCAAGATACTGCAGACCGTCCAGTGTTGTAATACCCATATCAGGGCACCATAACTGTATCCCGCCACCCGATGCCGCGAAATTGGCCAAGTCGACTTGACTCACCGACACCGCATCGCTAGCGATCCAAGCGCCCATCGCGTCATAGTCCCCATTAGGCGCATCCGGTGCGCTCATAGGAACCGCATAGCCCCTCATAGTCGCAGCGATACAACGCCGCAGCGCAATATCGGTGATCACATTATCACCATCAGCCCGCGCTACTGGAGCGGTAAAAACCGCGCTCGCCAGCAACACGACCACCGCTGAAACCAAACCTATCAACCTTCTCATGTTCAACTCCTCACGTCTTGACAATCGACTTGATGACATAATTTGTCTTATTCCGTACGCCTGTGCTATCCACCACGGGATAGATGAATTATGCATCCGTGAACACGAAGACATAATGCTCTGGCAATAGCAGGAAAGGCGGCCCGAATAATGTGGCCCTGACCTCTGATTTGCATGCTAAACGTGTGATCACGTCGACATGGCACGATACATGGAAATCATAAAAACCAGATTTTGTTTCTTTAAGCGAAATCGTGAAACCCTTTCCCTTTAGCGGGAAGAGATCATATGTTGGCGCAATTTCATTGTACCAAGCCCCCTGCGCGCCCAGAACGCCTTGATCGTCTGGATGTTCACCATAATAGCCCTGAGTCGTCGGGCTGTTCGATTTCAGCATGGCGAACACTGGATACACATCGCCGTCTTCAAGGACCAACCCTTGAGTGAAATCGTCGAAACCAGGCATCTTCACTGAGACTTCATGTCGCCCTGGATCCACTTCGACACTCGCCTGATATGGAGTATCCGCATCTGCGGGTGTGTCTTGCCCGTCCACCTCGACAGATGCCGCAAAGGGTGTGAAAATCACGATGAGAAGCGCTTTCCCGGGTGGCGGGTCCAGCGACGGCATCGTATCCGAATCGTCATTCGTCGGCTGAGTGCTGGTGGGAGTAACGACAATGTTCGAACCACTAGCGCTTGGGGCCTTATCCGAGTCTCGGCTGGGTGGCACGCCGCCGCGACTCGCCAGCCACGCCAGCACGACAGCAACCACCACAAGCATTACAGTGATCAACGCCAACCCCCACGCTATTCTGTAGTGTTTCTTTATTTTTGCCATGATCGATCAATCCTTTCCATCCATTACTCTTGGCATATCGAACATCAACCGACGGACCGGAATATCCGCAAATTTTTCGAGCCGTATCTGAATCGGTAATACGTTTCCCTGACACCATTAGCGTTGATCCTAGTCAATTTGGTGGGAACGATATACCAGGTCACCCACCCGTGCCACGGCATTTGATCGTTAAATGATGCTTGCGCGATATTTCCGCCCTTCCCATTGGCTCCCCCAAGGTAAATGAAAATGTGGTAGCTGGGCACGATGAAAATATCGCCGGGCTTAATCTCGCTGATCTTGCCATTGTTCGGTATCTCTTTCCATTTTTTCGGATGGGTGGTTAGATACGTTAGCTGGTCTGGAACCCAGTTTGTAGTGAAATTTGGGTCGATGCCGCTGGATCTGATCACCGTGGCCACGAATATGCCGCAGTCAGCCCCGGCAGCGGTCCCAAAAGGAGTCCCGGCGGCTTTTATGGCGTCGGCGTATTCTTTTGGCACAGTCTTGCTGCTGCTCGTGCAGCTACCAAAACCGCAGGCTGCACGTCCTTGGTCGCGTGACACCAGCGATATCGCCTTGGCTTTCGCCGCGATCGTCTTGCCGTTGGCCTCTGTGATCACCTTGAATGGTTGGATAACGGTGACACCGTTTAGGTTGTTCGCATCAAAGGCTTGCACCACGTATCGATAAGTACCTGTTAAACTAAGGGTCTTCAGATAGATGTGAGAGGCTGCAGTTTTCGCATCATAGTTTGTGCCTATGTAACCTGGGACATTCCACCAATGCCCATCCAGCCAATTCCATTTACGTAACCCGTTTGATTGCACTACACTTTGCTGAACGCCAATTTTCACAGTTGTAAGCGGAATGTTTGACCAGATCCTTTCTGTAAGTGTGACCGAAGTATTGTATACCATTGCTGCAACGCCATTCGAAGTGGTCGGGAACTTTGTTGGTGTAGTGATCACCAGCCGTTTCACTTGAGTTGTAAACAAACAGTATGTTGACTTGGCGCCATCTTTTGTCGTTACGGTTACTTTTACCAGCCCCGGAGCTAATGCCGTCACCTTACCAGTCGCGCTAACTTTGGCGAGTGCAGTATTTGATGATTTCCACGTTACCGCCTTGTTTGTAGCATTTGATGGTATTACTGTCGCAGTTAGCTGCACACTACTGCCTACAGCCAAATTGGCCTCCGACCATTTCAGCTTGACGTCAGTTACTTTCACTGGACCTGGGCACTTCGGTGCCTTGGATGCAAATAGGCCTGTCAGTGTTGCACTTGTGGGAGTTCCCGATTGAGTTAGCTTTGCTGCGTTTTGCCATTTCTTTAGCGCTGCTGTCGAACTAGCTCCGAAGCCTCCGTCCACCGCCAGCACTTTGTTGTTAGAATCCTTGCAACCCAGTGTGTTCAGCTTGGCTTGCACATCGTGCACTGTGTAAACCATCACCGATGTGGAGGCCGTCTTCGAGCCGCTAGCCGTGGTGACCGTGATCTTCGCACTGGTTGATTTGCCCTTGCCTTTGATCACCCCCTTGACAACCCCACTGCTCGAGACTGTAGCCACAGAAGTCTTCGCAGACGACCACTTGACAGTCTTGGTCGTCGCATTCGATGGCGACACCGTCGCCTTCAAAGTCACTGTCCTGCCGGTCATCACCGGCTGGCCCTTTGTCACGGTCACCCCGGATACAGCAACCGTTGACGATACTGTCACTTTGCATGTGCGCGTGAACTTACCATCTGCCGTAGTCACAGTCACTTGAGTTGAGGTGTTCTTCTTCCCTGCTGTCACTTTACCTGTGGTACTATTCACCGTAGCAATGGTGTTGTCAGCAGATGACCATGTGACTTTCTTGTTGGTGGCAACTGACGGTAAGACTGTTGCCACTAAAGTCTCTGATGCACCTGGCTTCAAAGTCAAGGTGGTTTTGTTCAAAGAAACACCTGTCACTGGTATTTTGCCTGTTGGACTTGTGACCGTATAGTTGCAAGCATCTTGCTTAGTGCCATCAACCGTTGTGACTGTTACTTTCGCTGAGCCATAGCCTACCGCATATACAACTCCCCGATTCACTGTAACCACCTTTTTGTCACTAGAATCCCACGTGACCGTCTGGTTCGTCGCATTCGCGGGCATGATCTTGGCGGTCAAAGTCTCTGTGGTGTCCTTGACCAGGGTGGAGTTCTTATTGCTTAACGTCACTCCGGTCACCGGCACCGCTCCCGAAGGAGGGATGACGTTGTAGACCATCGACGCCGTCTTGCCACCATCCGCTGTCCGCACAGTCACTGTCGTAGAACTCGCCGTCATCGGATCCGCAAGTGGCAGCGCTGTCACCCGTCCAGTTGCACTAACTGTCACCACTCCTGTCGGGCTGGCGGAAAAGGTCACGGACTTATTCGTCGCACAAGCCGGAAAAATCGTGTAGCCAGTCGACGTCACAGAACCTGCTAGCACATCCACAGATGGCTTGTTCATCGACACCGACACCACAGGCACATTGATGAACTCCGCGGAGACGTACCCCAGACCGAACGTTGACGTCTTCATCCGCAACCAACCATCGGACGTGTAACCCGTCACCGTGATCTTCGTGCCATTCTTCAACGTCGAGATGATCGAGTTGCTCAACGCCGGACCATTACGCACATTCAACCACGTGTTGATGTTGATGACGGTACCGCTGACCGAAGGCGACACGGCCACGACTGGCGCCGCCTCAGCAACCACTACCCCCCCCCGGCAGATAGCACAGACACAGTCTCAACTGCGCACAACAACCCGACAAATGCGCGCCAATGCGCTATGTGGATCTTCACCTTCATCGCATACCAATCCCCTAGAAACATCATTGTCCACTCGGCCTCGTAGGGGAAGCCCGGCAACCAAGCTGGCTGTGCTGCTGCCATCCAGATCATCAGTGCAGATCGAGTAACCACCAAGATACGCGCTGGGTCGGCTCTGTCAAAATCCTGTGCAAAAATGCCCGGATAATGAGACATCTCCTCCCCTGGCAAGGGAATATTCATCTCACAGAGAAATACCGCGCCTCCGGATGGTGGACTATCAACGCGTCCGTCGACTGCTCCGGCACCAACTGAAACGTCTCGGACAAGCTGACACCAATCACATCACCACCCACCAAATCGAACAAAACCTGCCTCTGCTCCAGATCCGGACAGGCCGGGTAACCGAAGCTGTACCGCTCGCCCTGACCCGCCGCCAAGCCCAGCTCGGACCGCACACGATCATGCCACATCTGCGCCAACGCCTCCGCCAGTTGCACCGTCAACCCATGCATCTCCAGATAATCGCGGTAACGGTCGTCCCCCATCAGCCCGGCGGTGAATTGCGACGCCCCGGCCCCGGCCGTCACCAATTGCAGGGCCACGACATCCGGACCGCCACTCTCATCGCGCCCCCGGAAATAGTCGGCAACACACAAATACGGCGGCTCAGCCTGGCGCGGGAAGCAGAATCGCGCGATCTCGTCGCCACCCGGGTTGAGCAGCACCAGCTCGTCGCCCTCCCCCACCGCCGGCCAATACCCGTACGCGACCGCCATCTGGTCGAGGTGCGGCGCCAACTCCAGCAAGTGGGCGTCCAGACGACTGCGGTTTGCCGCCACCAACTCCGCCACACTCTGGCCTGACTGGGTGCGCAAGCCCCAACGGCCCATCATGAGTGCCTTCATGTCCAAGTGATTGACGACGCTGCCCAATTTGATGCCACGCACCTGGCGCGCACCCCAGAACGGTGGCTGCGGCACCGGCACATCCCTGGCAACCGCCGAACGACGAGTCCCTCCGTCAGGCGCTTCCGGAGCATTCCGCGCTGCCCGAGGGGTTTTGACGCTGGGGGACGACGCGACAACCGGTTTGGCCGCCAATGACTCGAGCACCCGGAGCGCGGCGAAAGCATCCGCCCCGTACGACACCAGCGGATACTGGCCGCGCAGGCCGTCGACGAAGGACTGGCTCAACGCGGCACCGCCGAGGATGACGGGGAACCGCCCCGCCAGCCCGCGATCGGCCAACTCGGCCAAATACTCTCGCATCACCTCAGCCGACTTGACCAACAGACCAGACAACCCGATAGCCGTCGCATCCTCGCGAATCGCCGCCTCGATGATCTGCTCGATAGGCACGCGCACACCCAGGTTGACCACCTTGTAGCCGTTGGTGCTGACGATGATATCCACAAGATTTTTCCCGATATCGTGCACATCGCCCGCAACCGTCGCCAACACAAGGGTGCCCCGCACCGGCCCGCCGTCGGACCCCGCCTTCAGCGCGGGCTCCAGGTGACGCAGCGCCTTCTTCATCACCTCCGCCGACGCCAAGACGAAAGGCAATTGCAACTGTCCGGCCCCGAACAGCTCGCCCACTTGCTGCATGCCCGGCAGCAGATCCTCGTTAACAATCGACAGCGCCTCGCGCTCCATCAACGCCGCGTCCAGATCGTCTTCCAAGCCAACGGGTACGGCGTCCACAACCCGTCGCACCAGCCGCTCGCGCAACGGCAAGGCAGCCAGTTCGTCGACCGGATCTGCTGACGACACCTCGTCATCGAACAGCGCGACGTAGGCGGCCAGAGGATCGTCAGCGCGGGTGCGGTCGTCCCAAAGCAAATCGCGGGCCGCCTGAACCTGATTTTCCGGCAGCAGGTGCAGCGGTTTTATCTTGGCGGCGTCCACGATGGCGCAGTCCAACCCGGACTGCCGGCACTCGTCAAGAAATACGGAGTTGAGGACGATCCGGGCTGGCATCTTCAACCCGAACGAGACGTTGGAGATGCCCAGTATCGTGCCGACATCCGGCACCTCGGCCTTGAACTGGCGCACCGCTTCGATAGTCTCCGCGGCGACGCGCCGGGAATCCGCAGCACCGGTAGTAACCGGGTAAGTCAGCAGGTCGACGAAGATATCCTGCGGCGCCAACCCCCACTCTCCGGTGATGTCGTCAATCAGGCGGTGGGCCACCGCCAGTTTGCGCTCACAGGTGGTGGCCAGCCCCTCCTCGTCAATTGTCAAGGCCACAACGGCTGCCCCGTGTTCGGCCACGGCCGTCATGGTCTGCCGATACTTGGCGGCATTCTCAAGATGCACGGAGTTGACCACGCTGCGTCCCGGCAAGTGCTCCAGGCCCACCCGCAACACGTCAGGTTTGGACGAATCGAGCATCACCGGCTGGGGGACGGACGTCGCGAATCGGGCGGCTAGCTCGGCCATGTCACGGACGCCGTCGCCATCCACGTGGTCGACGCACAGATCGACCAGGTGCGCGCCCGACCGGGCCTGGTTCTTGGCGATCCCGATGGCTGCATCCCACTGCTTGGCCAGGACGGCCTCACGAAACGCTTTGGATCCTGAGACGTTGGCCCGCTCGCCCACCGACAGGTAGCTGACGTCCTGGTGGACGTCCACCGCCTCGTACAGTGACGACACCTCGTTGGACGGCCTCACTTGGCGGGACGCCACGGGGCGTCCGCGACCGATCAACGCCCGCGCCGCCGCGATGTGATCCGGCGTCGTGCCGCAGCACCCGGCCACCATTGACACGCCGAAGCGCTGGGCGAAACTGTCCATGGCGACGGCGAAATCGTCCGGACCTAGCGGATATTGGGCGCCGTCCGGACCCACCACGGGCAACCCTGCGTTCGGCATGGCGCAGACCGGCAGCGGACACAGATTGCTCAGCTCCCGCAGCGGCGCCGCCATCAGGTCGGGTCCAGTGGCGCAGTTGAGCCCGATGGCGTCCACCCCCAAGTGCCGCAGAGCCGCCAGGGCCGCCGCCACCGGGGTGCCCAACAGCATCGTGCCATTGGCCTCGACGGTGAAACAAACGACCACCAGCACGTCCCGCCCAGACTTGAGGACGGCACGACGGGCCCCGATGATCGCAGCCTTGGCTTGCAGCAGATCCTGGCACGTCTCCACCTGGATGGCGTCCACTCCCCCGGCGATCAAGGCCTCGGCGGCCATCATGTAGGCGTCCCGCAAGTTGGCAAACTCGGCCTGGCCGAGCGTGGGCAACTTGCTGCCCGGCCCCATCGAGCCGACGACGAAACGCGGCCAGTCGGGCGTCGACACCTCGTCGGCGGCCTGTCGGGCCAACTCTGCGCCGGTCCGGTTCAGCCGCACCAGGTCGTCCACCAAACCGAAGTCGCTGAGCGTCGTCAAATTCGCGCTAAAGGTGTTGGTCTCGATCCAATCGGCTCCCGCGGCCAGGTAGGCCCGGTGGATGTCGAGCACCGCGGCGGGCTGGCTCAGGTTCAAGACGTCTGCCAAGCCGCTTGTTCGGACCATCGTCCCCATGGCGCCGTCGCCAAGCAGTAGAGTGCGTCCCAAGGCTGCTCGCAATGTCATGTCCCCTAGCATACGGTCATTTGTGCGACGGGGTAGGGTTATTGTATGGCGACGAGCAAAAGGGCAGGCAGTCGAGTTGTCGTGATGGCATTTGAAGGCTGGAACGACGCATCTGACGCTGCCACCAGCGTACTGGACTATCTGGCCCTGACCTATCCGACCGAGCTGTTGGCGTCCAACGAGGCAGAGGACTTCTTCGACTACCAGATCACCCGGCCAACTGTGGTCGTCAACGAAAAAGGTGTGCGCGAACTGGAGTGGCCGGCGATCACCGTTGAGGTCTGCGAGTTACCCCGGCGCACGCTGATGCTGGTCAGCGGACCGGAACCGAGCCTCAGGTGGCGCGAGTTGGCGCTGTGGATTCAGGACATAGTCAGCGCCTTCAAACCGACACTCATCGTTTTACTAGGCGCGATGCTCTCAGACTCGCCACACTCACGCCCCTTCGAGGTGTCTGGGACGGCGCCAAACAGCTTGGCTGGCGCGTTGCAACTCGAACCGAACGACTACGAGGGGCCGACGGGCATCATCGGCGTGCTCACCCAACTTTATGAGGGCGTGGCACCCGACAAATTGGTGACGATGTGGGTCGCCGTGCCGCATTACACCGCGCCACCCCCCAACCCGAAAGCGGGCCTGGCGCTCATGGAACGCTTGCAGACGATCCTGGGCATCGAGTTCGATTTGTCCGAGTGGCGTGAGGACGTCCACACCTGGGAAGCTCACATCAACGAGCTGATCGAAGAAGACCCGGACATGGCCGAATACGTCGAGACACTCGAGCACCAAACCGATGCCGAGACCGTCCCCCAAGGAACCGGCGACCAACTCGCCGAGGCGTTTGAGGAGTACCTCTTGCACCGGCACAAGCCGGAGGCGTTCTAGTGCCAAAACTACCCGATCTACCCGAAGTTAATGTGAGTCACTACAGGTGTCGATTAGGGCGTCCAGCGTATCTCTGGTTGCTAGGCAGGGCAGGCTGACTGGTCTTGATCGTCGATGCTGATAAAGGTGTCTGGCAAGGCATCCACTACGGCTTGAGTGTTGCATATCCTGTTGTAGTCCAGATAAAGAGCATGGAGATTGACCAACGAGTACAATGGGGACGCATCACTTATGCTATTCTCTTGGAGCCCTAGATGGACAAGTTTTGTTAGGTCCTGCAAAGGTCGCAAATCTGATATCTGGTTGGCATCCAGATACAGATCCTCAAGACTCGTCAAGTTTGATAGCGGCCCCAAATCCGAAATCATGTTGCTTTCCAAATAGAGATCAGTCAGCGCCGTCAATCCTGACAATGAATCCAAGCCCTCGATCTTATTGCCTGACAGGTCGAGCTGGGTAAGTCTGGTCAGCTGTGACAAATCAGACATAGCATTGATCTTGTTGTAGTGCACTTCCAGCCACTTTAGGTTAGTTAAACCGGCCAACGGTGAGATGTCTGAAATTGTGTTGACGCCCAAGTCTAGGTACTCGAGCTTCTCCAAATGAGCTAGAGGAGAAATGTCGCTGATCTTGTTCGCTATAGCATTTAAAGATGTTACATTCGTCAGCTTCGATAAAGGCTTCAAATTGCTGATCTTGTTTCCGCTTATGTCGAGTGTTTTGAGCGTCGTCAAACCAGATATAGGAGATAGATCCGAGATGTGGTTACTGTCCACATCAAGCAACGTCAAACCCGTGAAGCTCGACAAGCCCTTAAGCGATGAGATCATGAGACTAGACTTCGCCTTCATTCTCGAACAGTAAAGTTTCTTCAATGTCTTTGCCTTGGCGACTGTGATTTTTGATGTCTTCGAAACCTTGAGCGCCTGGGCAACGCAAGCCTTCAGGTTTTTGTCGGGGATGCTGACATACTTCGCCGTCCAATGCGCATACAAAGTCCGATTAGCCGCCTTGGTCACCTTACTGGCAGACGTCACCTTCGTCCCACCCGACTTCGCCGTGAACCAACCAGCAAACACATAATTCGTGCGCGACGTGGTGGCCAGCTTGCCGAACGTCTTGCCCATAGTCACGGTCTTCGTCTTTGGCCTCGCCGTCTTGCCGCCGTTTGGATTGAACGTCACCTTATACTTCTTCGCCGACCAATGCGCATACAACGTCCAGTCGTACGGCTTCATCTTGGTCGAAGACGTCACCTTCGTGCCACCAGACTTTGCGGTGTAATAACCCAAGAACTTGTAACCCGGATGAGTAGGCACCTCCAGATAACCCACCTTCGCCCCAGCCTTCACCGATTTGACATTATCCGAGATACCACCGCCACGGCCGTCAAGAATCACAAAATGATACTGACTCAAAACCGTCACCGGGGTGTCCGCGCCATTACCCCAATCATCAAACGCCTCCAGCGAGTAATCAGCTGCCGCTATCGACGGCTTAACGGTTATCACCCCGTCGATATCACCATTCTCATCCGAGTGCAACGTACCCAGATACCAGTCATACAGATCGCCACCCAGGCCAATCGTCACGTCAGTATAATCCGAGAATCCAGTGCCCGTAATTGAAACCGGTTGGCCTGCCGTCAACGTTGAGTCGGACACGGTCACTGTCGGAGCGGCTGGATCGTCAGCCCGAGCAACCGGCGCAAATATCACCGTAGACACCAACGCCGTCGCCAAGGCGGTCAAAACTGAAATGCTCTTCTTCATGATTACTCCTCTTAGAGCAAATATCCCCCAGAACGCTTATACGCCCTAGTAAACCCGCCATCGAAGCTACACCGAGAGCCAAGATTTGTCAAACCGACGTGCCAGTATCAAGCAAATCGTGAAACATTGTGCTCGCTCAGACCGTCCCGTGCTGGATTCGACAATCAACACTGGTCCAAGTGCCTCAAACAGACTTGTGTAACCCCGGCGCTCCTCACAACGGAATATCCGGCTCAACTCGTGCGTGTGATGCAGCGAGATCGCACTTTTAGTCCATCTACGTTAACGCGGGTGGACGAAAACCCCGATCTCGACTGCTTGGACGTGTGATGAACCGACCAAACGGAGGTCTGACGCGAGCCGACAGCAGCATCGGCTCGTCCGTAACATAGTGTTCTCGGTCATCCTGGGTATCGTCATCGTCTACACACGCAGAAACCGGAAAGGCCGTAAGCCTAAGCCCGACAGTTTCAGGACTTAGGCCTGCGGCATCCAATCTGAGGCTAGACTAGGCTGGCCCGGGCTCCCAGTGGGCGTACAGCGTCTGAGCTTTCAGCGTAGTCACTATCGAGGTTTCGGTGATCTGTGTGCCGCCAGTCTTCGCCGTGAACCAACCCAGGAAAACAAAGCCAGGCTGATCTGCAGTCGGCAAAGCCCCATAAGCCGAACGGTAATGCACGGTCTTGCTCGCCAATGACGGCGTCCCCCCATTACCCGAGAACGTCACTTTCACGCTCTTGCCGAGCCAATGGGCATATAGAGTCTGGCTCGCGGCCTTGGTGAACTTCGTGGTAGACGTCACTTTGACGCCACCCGACTTCAACGTGAACCAGCCTTTGAAGGTGAAATTCGTCCTTGACGTCTTGGCCAAAGTGCCATACTTCTTCGCCATGGTCACAGTCTTCGACTTCGGCTTAGCCGTCTTGCCACCATTCGCACTAAACGAGACCTTGTACTTCTTCGCCGTCCAATGCGCATAGATCGTCTTGTTCGTCGACCACATCTTGGTGGACGCTGTCACCTTGGTGCCACCAGACTTCGCCGTGAACCAACCGGCGAACTTGTAGCCCGGCCGCGTATCGTGCTGCAGATAGGTGGAACCTAGCTTAACTCCGGCCTTCATAACCCACTTAGGCGGATTCTGAATACCGTAGTTTTGATTCACGATAAGCAGGTGATACTGGCTCACAACCGTTACCGTGGTATCAGGCATCTCACCAGCAGTACCCCAGGCAATCAGCGCATGTTTCCCGGACACTGCATTCGTTGGCAACAGCACCGGACCGGTCCCAGAACCGTTGTCGTCTGTCGTCAACGTGTCATCGATAGCAACTCCCCATAACCCTTCCATGCTAAATGACACAATCGAATCTGGCGTGAATCCTGTCACAGTGATCGTCATAGTCTTGCCAGCCGTGACAGTGGAACTGGCCACTGTTATGGTCGGATCACCCGGATCTGCCTTCGCCTACGGCGAGAAACCTAGCACAGACACTAACGCCACGGCTAAACCAGCCAAAATTGCAATGCTCTTTTTCATTTAAAACTCCCTATTTAGTTGAATCCCCTAGAACGCGAGCACGCCCCAGTTAAAACACCCGCAAAACAGTACGCTGGTCAAAACTGCCTGTCAATCAGTGAAAGCGCTTGCGCGACGACCGGCACAGAATCGTAAGATTTTGCCAACCATCACAAGATTTCTCGGACGACATGAGCCGGGTGTCCCATACCAACTAGCCAGCTGTCCGGCATCGTCTATGAACGCTGATGCGGGACAGTGGACGAAGGTACCTCTTGCACAGACACAAGCCGGAGGCGTTGTAGTGCCAAACCGATGATGCTGGTTTGGTACTTGCAGACGATCATTTTTTGGGAGTTATCCACAGGTCGACGATGACCTTTTCGCATTTCGCCAGTCGTGCCAATAGTAATGGGTGAAAACGTGGTGCCGACAACCGGGCTACACCTCGTGGAAGGAACCCTGATGGCACACAAATTCGTCCGGCCCTGCGACGACATCTTGTTCAAGCACATCTTCGCCGATAGGAACGACACCAAACCGCTGCGCAGCTTCCTGGCAGCCACACTAGACCTGCCCGCAGGCGAACTCGACAAAATCATCGTGAGAGACCCGCAAGTGCACCCCCACACGGAGGACGCCAAGACAATCATCTTTGACGCACGCCTGACGACGGCGAGTGGCCGTGAAATCGAGGTTGAGATCCAACTGATCTCAAACCCCGACTTCCCGAAGCGTCTCGCCTACTACGCATCAACCATGCTTGCCAACGAATTGAAACACGGCGAAGACTATCACCACCTGCGACAGGCCATCACCGTCGCCATCACCGATTTCACGCTAACCGGTCTTGATGACGATCGGTATCATCATCGGTTTCACCTCAACGATGACGAGAACCCAGGCATCTGCTTAACTGATGTTCTTGAGATCGACCTGCTTGAGATACCAAAACTACCCAAACAGCCAGACGGGACGCTATTATGGCCATGGCTACGGTTCATCGGAGCGCTCAACCAGGAGGAGATGCGACAAGCCATGATGCTGGACACCACCATCTATCAGGCAGGCGACAAAGCCCAAGAGTTCACCGACGAAGGCTACGACGCCTGGGTCGCCCGACGCAAACTCATCACAGAATTCGATATCAAATCCTACTTTGAATACGGCCATGACCAAGGACACGCAGAAGGACTAGCCGAAGGTGCGCATGCCAAACAACTAGAGCTTGCCCAGTCCATGCTCGCCAAAGGCCTGACCCCGGAGACTGTCGCCGATCTAGCTCAACTGGCACTTACCGAGGTCACACAACTACAACAACACTGACGCAATCACATCTGGCCGAACGACCGAGCAATCCTCCCGACTTATATCACCTTTTCCGATTTTCTGAGGTGTATGTCTCATTGACTAGGTATTATGTGCTTGCGGACGGCTACCTGCGCCTTGACCGGTTGTCAACCACCTACGCACCGCTGGGTATCACGAGATCGGGAATTCCGTCCACCTGGAACCGTCTGGATGGACGTAAAGCCCGATCTCGCCGAAATAGAAAGACAACTCAGAGTGGACAATACCTGATCTACAATGGGACGTCACTCCCAGTGGGCGTACAGCGTCTGATCGTCACCGATCTTGGCCACCGTCGACGCCGTCACCAGTGTGCCATCAGTCGCATCAGTGAACCAACCCACAAACGTCGACCCATCCAACACAGGAGTCGGCAAGGTGCCATACTTCGCATTGAACTTCACGGTCTTCGACAAAGGCGACACTGCGCCACCCTGCGGATCGAACGACACCGCGTAACTGCCAACCACCCAATGCGCATACAACGTCTGCGCCTTCGTGATCTTCACCACAGTACTGTTCGTCACCTCCCGACTTAGTGTCCACGATAATGGTCGCCCGGGGAAACCCCAAGCCAACACAAGAAACGCCACCGCAACACGTCAAAGAAGCACGACACCAAGATCACTGCAAGAAGTTATCCACAGGCACAAGCTGATCGTCCGTGTTATCCACACATCGGTGACACGCTCTTCTCATTTCGTGCGCTGTGCCGATAGTGATGGGTGACGACCTAGCGCCGAGGACGGCGCTGACCAATGGAAGGCACATCATGACACACGCTTTCGTCCGCCCATGCGACGACATCTTGTTCAAACACATCTTCGCCGACCGGCGCGACACCAAACCACTGCGCGGCTTCCTGGCAGCCACACTGGACCTGCCCGAAATCGAACTCGACCAGATCACCATCGAAGACCCACAAGTACACCCCCACGAGCAAGATGCGAAAACAATCATCTTCGACATCCGCCTGACCACCGCAACCGGCCGCCAGATCGAAGTCGAAATCCAACTGGTCTCGAACCCCGACTTCCCAAAACGTCTCGCCTACTACACCTCATCCATGCTCGCCAACCAACTGAAACACGGCGAAGACTATCAACGCCTACGACAAGCCATCACCATCGCCATAACCGACTTCGAGCTCACCGGACACGACGACAACCTATACCATCACCGCTTCCACCTCAACGCTGACGACAACCCGAACATCTGCCTAACCGACGTACTGGAGATCGACCTGCTCGAGATACCAAAACTAGCCAGCCAACCGGATGGGACGCTATTATGGCAATGGCTACGGTTCATCGGAGCAGTCAACCAACAGGAGATGCAACAAGCCATGATGCTCGATACAACCATCTACCAGGCAGGCG
>Ga0123357_10005250_pt1 | contig 15448 bp, 7 predicted proteins | sample TergutEmb28metaG_FD_89873 | JGI IMG/M metagenome (GOLD analysis project Ga0123357, IMG submission 89873) | Embiratermes neotenicus P4 segment gut microbial communities from Petit-Saut dam, French Guiana - Emb289 P4 | ecosystem: Host-associated > Arthropoda: Insects > Digestive system > Gut ... | reverse complement strand
TCCCGGACGCATAGCCTGCTGCTCTGCTCCTAACAGCCGACCACCAGCAACCAAGGCATTACACACCATATGCGGCAATAACACAAGTATAGTCTCGAGCTCCTGATGATGGGCATATAAGTGACCGAAATATGTTGAGCAGATTATAATTGCAATAAAGCATCAGTAGCATCTAGTTGGTTTTCTTCTCTACGCTGATAGCAAAATTGTTTAAACTGCTTGCGTTTCTTGTAGATTGTCAGTATCACTTCCACTGACGAATTCTGTGTCATTCTCATTGGCGCAGTTGCTTAATGTACTTAAAGGTTCAAGTATGTAAAGATATGACTATTTCTCTACAGACCATTTAATGAATTCTTAATTGTTCGAAGCATTTCCTGTCGATATAAGAACGCTCATTTCCTTCTTGGGCATAGCTTCAACAATATCGCACACCAGTAACTACATCCACAATTATACACCCAGAAAGAAAAGGAAAATGGACATATCTAGACGAAAGGCTTCGAAACAACAAGTAAGGAACTGCACATCACAAAACTGGCGGCACAGTTATATACTTCAATGTTGAAGTGCACAAATAAAATACTGACAACGAGTAAACCACGACAAATCGTAAGTAGGTCTGTGAGAAATACTGTAGTACCGCAATGGATTTATCAGTTTTGACATTTTTACAAGCACATGTTCAACAAACAGATCGTAATGAGTCAGTACTTGAATATTTTTTTGAATCATTTCTTCTCACAACAAACACATTGCAGTACAGATACCATATATGTGTTGCCACCTCAAGATGGCACTCTTTGCCGAAATCATACAGCCAGATTAAGTGTACAGTCTAACGAGAATACACAAAATTACAGGTTCTATCCGACAAACTCTGGTATTAATACCGCACTAACCTATGGAAAAATATTTTAACCTATATTATATACAAACATTCGACGACCTCAGTGCCCGCGCGGTCTAAGGCGTGTGTATGCGGCCGATCGTTTGCTGGGATTGCGGGTTCGAATCCCGCCGGGACATATAGGCCTGTCTTTTGTGAATGTTAGTTGTTGACAGTAAGAGGTATCTAGGTCGGGCTGATCACTCATCCAGAGGAGTCCCACCGCGCATGGGGTGTCTGAGTAAAGCCTTTATAATGAGGAGCCCCTGGGCCGCTATGGGCTGCTGCTCCACGGGGAAAAAAATATCTACGTATACACACACATTCATTTCGTATCTCAGAAATCGTAATTTCCATCGTTAGAGAGGCCTGTCGGTGAGTCGCTCTTTATTGTGGTAACAGGGGATACACAAAGAGACCGTTTGAGTAATACGCAAACATTTTAGTGTTAAACTTCGCGGTATAATAACAATTAGACTTAAAGGGTTATAAAAACCACTTCTTGTATCAAACCCGTATAATAACAAACACATATTAGTTTAACGCGGAAAACAGGAGAAATCTAAATTCTAGACACGTGTGTTACTATTTACATATTATTCACTTTCGGTTCCCAAAACAACGTAATGAAACTAAGAATCGACAAAATAAAAATTCTGCCACGTATCTATCACAAGTGTGAAATATAATCACATACTTTACGAGAAACGGTATGATATTCAGAAAGTAAAGAACACCTTGGTAAAGTCTGTGGAACGCGTCACGGATAATATTTACTTTTTTATATTGTTGCTCGCCAATGATTTCAAGCGGGTTTTAACCTCTCAGGACCCACTGGTTTTGCACGGCTAATAAAATGAAATGAAAAAAAAAAGTGCGTGTAATTTCGCGACCAGAGACAACTGTATCTGAAATGAAACAAATCAAGACGTTTGATAAGCTCCTTTGGGCAGGCAGCTCTATGTAACTTCGTCTGATACGCAGAGGCTTGAGTGCCCACAACAAGCCTGTTTCAACTTCCAAGCCCGGTTCTGTGTTCAGTTAAAGGCGCAGACAAGGAACGAGGTGACCCAGTTTCCTCCCAGTGCTACCGAGACACTGGACTTCAAGGGCCGAGATCCAAGGGAAACTAGTAAAAAGAAAAGGTTCGGTGGAGAATCCTTTGCCGTCTAGGTTACAACGTTATAATACTTTATCCTTACAATGTATGGCACTGATTTACTCGTGTTTTTGTCCACCATTAAATTCGTGCAACTTCCTACAGCCAAACCATCCGTTAAAATTTAATATTGCTTCTTAACCGTCTTTCCTTCCTTAGGGAAGGAAAGTACGGCTTCGAGAGAACCACTTTGTGTGTGCGTGCGTGAGTGGGGAATGGAAAGGGCGCGCGCACCCTTTCCAAGATTTGAATTACTTAACCAAGTTCTGAGATGTCTGTAAAGACCTTTAGGTCACTGGGGGCTACTCCAACCCGTACTATTTCATTTACAACAATCGGTAATAATAACACAGCAAGGGTACGAACCTCTGAGGTGGGAGCGATACCAGCCCCACTTAATCGCCCTTAATTCACAGGCGAGAACATTAATCACGCCGAAGAAGCGAGAATTCGCGGTCAATTTCTACACTTGCTACACAGACAAGATCTGCAGGAAGCAGTATCTATCCCCAAAAGGAAAATAACAGAACAGTACATCATCATCATGTATTAACATATTCAAAATTAAAATAAAAAGAACAAACAAAACGTACGTCAGCTAAGATTCGTAGCTATGTCCAACAAAATAGCTGGATCCTGAACTTGCCAAAACTGAACGCGGCACTATCAACTTGAGCTGTGTGGGACTGTAAGCAAAACGAGTCATTAACACTGTAGGTGAAAGAAGACAGGCTTTCAAGTTTCCACCCTGGTTTCCTACGTTATATCTCTCTTCTCTTTGTTCAGTTATGCCCAACGCTTCACTTTCCTGTCTTAGATCTCACGTTCTGTTCGACATGTTTGTTCTAAGTATCAAGTGTCACGTGTGTTGGAGACCACAATCTCCGCACACCCTGGACACAGCCTCAGGGTGCATCCTCAACTGGGAATATGTTCAAAACGCAGCGGACAACAACCGATAACGTGTGTCCTTCCAACCTGAGAGTTGGGCGGTGCTTTAAGACAATAGCACGCCACGAAAGGTTACACACGCGGACCCTTACAAAGACGGTAACGAACCTTCTCTTTCCACAAAAGGCGAGGCATTTGTTGACTACTTCTCACGAAGGACTCCGCCCCATCGAGTTAACCGGTTCGTGTGCTTCTTCTTCTTCTTTTCTAGCCGTTGTCATGTTCAAATTATTCTCAGTGCAATCAAGCCTATAATATTTCTGTGATCTTCAAAAACGCCTTCTCAGCTCTACGTGCTTCAAATATAAGGATAATTGTGAATGAAGGCTTGTAGAAAATTTGTTAGGAAGAAGTCACAATATATTTTAAGACATGACCCTGGAATCACTCAGATATTAGGAACAAATACTGATACACGTTGACTGTATAGGGCACAGAATGAGGAAGTGCTACGCAGTACTGTTTTTAGTGGAGTTCCAATTGAAAATACCGGGCTTTTTATCCTGTGGACACAACAACCTGAAATTTGTTCCATCATATAGCAAAATGAGACGCCAACTATTAAGGTTTATTGGTATTATAATTAATATTTGCATATGAAGAATGTCAACAATACTAGCGTGAATAATACGATAACATTAATTATTCTTCATTCCTTTCTATTAGCATTCGTTTACTTGCTCTTCTTCCCCCTCTATGCCCCTCCTCTGCCACTCCTGCTTTCATTTCACTAACGATTAGCAGCAGAACAAGCAGCAGCGAATACCCCTGGGATACCCCGTCTGCACCCGAGCAACAGATTACTGAAATAGTCACAAATGATCCCTCAACAGGCTGTCCAGTAGTAAGTCGGATCTTAAACGCGTTTCCGTTTCCGGATACCAATGCCACGTTTCTTAAAATTCACTCAAGAAACTTAGGGGGTAGCTACCACGTAAGACGGCGACACAAAAACCAGCGGCTTAGTGATATTACTTGGTCCTAAACATAACCCACTTCAGATGGCTTGCATAATTTTGACCTTCTCTTTTCACGATGCGCGAAACATACGCATCTTTTACCTATTAGGCAGCCTTTGATAAAGAGGTAGCAACGCAGTTCTGTATCTTTTAAATGAGGAGCGTTCCGAAATATTTAGTACTTGTATTAAAAACAATTTATAATGGCATAAAGTAGAGGTCTCTGTAGTAACGCACTAATACCTTTATGTAACACAGTTCTTTTCATGATGGAATTTTAATGAAACAGGTTCAAGAAGCCCACTCAGTAACAAATCCTGTAACACTTGCAAGCGTGTATTTCATGTAATGTATACTAAAAAAATAGTTCCTACCGCACAGAAAACACTCAAGCGTTTTCAGAATACAAATCAGTTTAACACTTGGCAACATAATCGCTATTGATTGTGTAAATTACGTGGGAATACATAAATGCACAAAATGCAGAACCCTTTAGCGTTAAACTTGAAGACGTGTGCGAAAGGTAACTGTGAATTATGAAGTTAAAACCCACTGACAACTAAACGTATCACCTTCTGGAATATCCAAATATTTTCCTTCTTGTACACACAGAACACTGAAGGATTTAATATGGCTGTGAGCTTAGAAATATTTCCCTAAATGTCGTTAACTGATTATTCTTGGAAACAGAGATGCAATGCATCTCATGTACGGAGACAAACTGGATATAGGACAGTAAAATAAAAGTAAAGTTCTACCTATGCACGCCACGAAGGCTCCACTTATTCTTTACTTCGGCACTAAAAGCCCCGTCGAATGACACACGGTTCCCATTAAATAGGAAGCCTAGTGGGACGAAGAGTAAGTCTGGACGTTTTGAAGAATGGAAGAGAGTCACTTGCCCCGGACGGACATCGGCCCACAGTTCTACGGCTGACCAGTCTACACCACAGTCACTACACTGCACACGCTATTCTGGCTCACAGGATCGCAGACGAAGCAGATGAAGAAGATGAAACTGCTTGAGCCTCCAGAAGAAAACACTACGGTCCATGGAAACAATTTACCAGTCGACAATGCCTAACATACCACAAGGCTTCAAGGTTCAGCAACCCGGCTGCCAGAACCTCTAACCTTCCAACACACAATCTGGTGCCCTTGCAAGGAACCTCTAGTCCAGTGTTTCTTAACCGCCGAGCCGCGGCCCGGTACCGGGCCCTGGCGTCAATTATACTGGGCCGCGAGTGGTTCACCTGCAATTTGTCACTTAATTTTCTAAGCAATTTTCATGAATAAATGTTTTATAGTGGAAGCATTCTGAGGAGAATAGTATTCGTGAATGCGTCGAAAAACTCAGATCCAGATGTTGGCCTGAGGAAACTAAAATATGCTACAAGATTTCATTAGTCCAGTGATTGATAATTATTTAAATGTAATTTTATGTTTGTCAACGCGCCACACCGTATACATAAGTGTACTACCACCCTTTATGATTATGCCATAATTAATTATTAAAACCTATGTTAGTTTAATGTATGAACTTAAAAAATGGAAAGGTATTTACGAGTCAATTTGTTGGGACCGGGCCCTCGTCTTATGAAAAAAGAATTTACCAGGCCGAGGTCTCACAAAGGTTGAGAAACACTGATCTAGTCGGCCATTAAGCTAGTGACATTACCGTCCTACAACCCCAGCCCATTGTTAAGAAGATACACAGAAAACATAGTAGCGCTATACAGCTGTGTAAGCAACTGCACAAGGGAGACGCTCTGTAGGTACGATATTCGATTCACCGCGTGATTCAGGTTATCCTGATGTAGTCAGTCTTGTGAAATTCCTCGTTATCCCATGGCCAATAAGAACATCTTCAAATATGGTAAACGTAACCTATTATCCAAGTAACGCGCATCAACCAAAACATTCAAAACAATGACTTTACATCAGTGTCGGTAAATAATCTACAAACTACGCTGGTAATGGGTGTAGCGTGGACAATCCTCAACTGTACTCCACGTTCCAGGTACAAATCCCTCCCGGTACACCAGCTGACTGACGTGCAGCCTGCATTTTATCTAAACGGCTGTACATCGATTACGCCACAACCGTGTCCTTATAAAATTCCTATAAATTTATCATTCATTTTCCATCTTACCACTGACGAAATACATTCTCCGTTAAATGTAATGGATTGAGGACCAAATGATGGTGGCCTCTCTGAGGGCAATATCCTTCATTTCTTTTAAACAGGTCACCCAATTTTACAAACATTCAATTTTTTTTTAAAGTGATGGCATTCTAATTGACACGAGTCGGAAAAATGTAACTGGTTGTATACCTATTTTAATTAGCTGCAATTAACAACTAGTGTTGTGCTGACCGAGATTTCTCACCACTTACTCAAGTACTAGAACAAACCGGACTGGAACCAGGTCCCTTCACACGCTATGCCCCTGAGACAGGCCTTCTCCTTCTTCTTATCCTTCATTCTTCTGATTGGTTGGCAGCTTTCCATCTACTAGGCCTACTTAGTGAAAAACTGAGTGTGTCAACTCAATGTACGAAACTGAAAATCAGTCTTTCAAACTGGCACACGCTCGACTGTGGAGCCCGTGATGATGCAAGAGTATAAAGAGCCGTTAAATCCGTATTACATTTTCATTCTCTTGTCGTCAAACACGGGACTTTGTCTGTGCCTGTTCAGACTACAGAATCTTTCCCATAACCATTACTTTCCAGTTCGCTGATCAAAGAACAGCAGACAGCATTTGTTACGGTTTTGCAAATGCAGGACTCGCCAAGTGTACTAATTACACTTTACTGCCGTCAACTATTAGCGAGTGATAACCCTAGGGGCGCCCTGCAGAGCAGACTTGAAACGAAACGCAACACATTCGTAGCACAAAGCTCACAGAAAGAAAGCTGGAAAATAACACGGGAGAACTCGAGGAACGTTTGCCTTCAAAGTTCGCGTTTAACCCGATGTAGCCTTCAACATAAACATATTTCTTTTATACACATATGCAAACTTGTAAAAATCTGCTCAAACTGACAAATTCTACTACTCAACCATCAAGATAAAGCAAGGCGAGTTACCTGCGAAGATTCAAGTCTTCTTATATGTTACGTCACGTCTTCTGGTAAACGGCTACAGACATTTCGAAGACAATGTCCTTAGGCACGTCAGTTACCAACAAACAATTGATACAATGTAATATCCCAAAAGTATGAATTTTCAACAACCAGATGTTAGAAACTCAGCTCTCATGCAAGTTAACTTTTACTGCCACAACACACCAAAGGTACTGACAACCCATCTTGCTCGTCTACGTCAAATTCAGAAAAATGAAGTTATAGCGACTGACTTCTGTATGGAGAACGGCTAATCGTACCGCACAAAAATGATTTTATCAAATTTTCATCGATGTGTGAAATCAGCATAATTTCGCTTTTCGTTGGGTTTGTGAAAAAATAAATGACCTCATGTCTAAAACAACAGTTCAACAGAAACTCGGTAAGACGAAAAATGAAGAAAGGGGAAAATATAGGCTAACGAAGGAAAAAACAATTCTTCCTTCCCACATAAGGGCCACTTAAAACTGTAATTCACTGGTACATGCTCTTCAGTCTTGTTATTTTCCACAATTCAAAACTTGTATTAAAACATTCTTGATGAAAAAATGTGCGTGGAAACTGGACTCGTGGCTCAAAAGAGGATCCAGCCGCGGTCGCACATACACGTCGTAGAGAAGCTTGGGATTCAATAAACAGCAGAGAATAGCATTATCGGCGTGACTGTCGCCTTCCCGATTTGAAGCGTGCATTAGGAAATCATTCTGCAGGATCTTCTACCACGCTGGCCTACCAAAACGCAGAAACCAATTCACATCTACTTCGCTTCTATCAATTGTGTTAGCATGTCCGTTGTCGTTTTAATAATTTCTTTTATTGTTTTCATATCAGATCAATTAACTAATTTTTCGTGGTGGTTTTCGGACGATGAGAGTACCCAGTTTGTTCTTATAACAATCCAATTCCATATATATGCAAAACATGTATATATATATATATATTTTTTTTTTTTCTATCTGCATTTCCAGCCACACACGGTTCGACCGTGACGCGAATTCTGCCGCGCGACAACATTCGATTGCTGTGCTGAGACTATCGAATTGAGACTACATTCACAGAGAAGAAGACAGACAGACAACAATCACGCCAAAACAAATCTGCAAACATGACAGCTCCTTCAAATACACAAGTACACACTGGCATAACTTTGCTAACAACTTTGGGAAGAGGTCGAGGGGGGCAAAATCGACCATGTGTGTTAGGAACTCACGCGTCTCTGTTCAGCGTTCCAAACAATGCAGTGTTTTCTTTTTTCCTGTCCTTGCACCACACAATTAATAGTTTTAACAATTTTACTATTTATTGTTTTTCCCCTCTTCAATTCAGTACTCGAATAAAACTATTCTAAGGTGCAAAGAACAATGAAGGGGCATTTGCCTCCCTTGCACCCCCCCAAGTTAGGCTTACGTCACTACGCACAGAAAAGATTATAAAACTACCTAGGCCTGTAAGTTTTTAATACAAAGGAAGACGAGGTGGGCGTATCGCAGCAATCACGGATAGCGCCAGTAATGCGTAGCACACATTGATAGAAAGACTTAGAGGGAAAAGAATACCATCAAATACACGCGCAGGTGAGAATACAATATTTAAAAAAACGTAAGAAAACAGTGCGATCGGCAGGGGACTTGATTCATCTGGATCAGAACTCTTGTCAGTGTCGGACTGTAGCGAATGAGGTAAGAAATCTAGGGCTTCCACAAAACACAGAGGGCTTCTCGACGAGGTTGATTAGCTTCTCAGGGAACATACTGCTCCGTGAACTTCCTGTAAGTCCAGGGGTAAACGAAAACCGAGCGCCATTAGGTTGCGCCTAGCATGTGTGGGTCGCCAGTAAAGCACGTGCTTCTTGTCACACTTCTGACGCATAGAAATTTGAGGTGCCTCCAAGACTTTTGGAAGATCGTAGACTGTTGTGTAAGTCTGATCGTGTTTATGTTCACGATATTCACCAATTCAGACTCTCACCACGTCATATACGCCACAGAGTTTTATCAAATAAACGTTTTACATCGACGCCACGTTTCAAATTTTCGCCGACTAACAAGACCCCAAGTCTCAGAGAGATATGTTGGTATGTTTATCACACACCTCCGCATAAACTTCTAACTGCCTCGCTCACGCTCTTCATTCCCATTCTCACCACTAACAACGACAGTAGGATGTGTCTGTACTGCCACAGGCCTGCTTTCTTCACGGCGACAGCAGTGTTGCCAACAGCACCCATTCAAATAATTAAATGTTTATAATATACGTCCTACGTTGCTCATCCACATTCTACAGACTGAATTCCGTTTGACATACTGTTGTTATATTACATTATAAATAACTATCCCAAAAAGTACTGAAAGTTTCTAGAACTTGTTACGGCGTATCTCGAGGCTCCATGTCGTTCTGTTGCCAGTTCTCCTTGTGAGTGTACACAGACGCGCAATTGCCACTGTATGTTCGCAAACACGATAGGGCTAAGTTCGCTCATTGTAAGGACGAACACAGTGTGTAGGTCAACAGAGGACCTTAACGGCAATCCAAAATAAAAATTCAACCGACGACTGCTTGTTCGGGGATCATTCAACGGCAAATGCCGTGTCAAGGCCATTTTCGCGACAGCAAGATGATGTTTCAGAACCAGCCGGCACTGTTACCGCCACACTATCACATTTCGTAAAGACTCGGACGAGAAGGTTGGCCATTATCACCGCGGTCGGCAGAACACGATGTCCTGTACGACATTCATTTGTTGCGTTCTGTTTAATTATAAGGGCTAATAGAATCGCATTGCATTATTTGAAGCCTGTTTCATCGCCACGAAAGTGAAGTCAGTCGGTTTTGACCTGCACAGCCAGCACATCGGTACAAGGGAGCATGATTTATCGAACCGTGTTCTAATCGCCGGCAGCTACACTGTTCCACAATAGTGTTGTGGTCCCTGCCAACTGCGACGCAGTACAGACCCCATCAGGACCACGAGACTTGTCTCCGGAAATACTAGGGGCAAAAAGTAGTTCGATTACTTTCCGAACAGGAGTAAGCAGCTGACAGTTGTGTCACACGCGGTGCTCTCTAGGAAATTGGAAATGCCTGTTCAACGGAAACCGTCAGTGCTTCAGGTCGACCACGTCATGGCTCGGGTGGTTAGCGCCGGCTTCTGTCGGAATGGTCTGGGGTTACGCCCGGAGTCGAGCATGTGTGAGTCTATGTGGGATTTGTGTTGGACAAGGCGGCATTTGTACAGGTTTCTTTTCCGAGTAATTTAGTTTACCCGACAGTTATCATTCCGCCAACGTTCCACACATATCTTCATCCTCAGACAACTCTTGAGGGACAAACGGCTGAAGCCTGCCGACTTCCCAACACAAGCGGGAAGTATAAAGGAAGAAAACTAGGTACTGAGAATTTTTGGTGCTTCAGGTGGTTAAGGCCCTACTGATACGGTGTGTTGTAAGTGCTGAAGACTTAAGAGCTACAAAGATTCTTAATATCACGAAATTATTCTGACCACATGAGTGACGACCAGCTTCTCAAGAATGACCCTGTTCCGCTCGATTCACCGTAAGTGTATCACTTATTCGACACTAACTACGAAATATTTGTCAACGCAAATAGTAAACGGATTTATACTCTGAAAAGCTCAGGCGTTTGTAAAAAGAATATCTGTCAAGCAGTTTTTTGGTAATCCTGGTCCTCTGCCATGGAAAAATACAATCCCTTATATCCACACACCACGTATCACATCACATATAAAAGAAGATGACTAGGCTGCGGGCTGAAAGCTCCGAAGTTCGAATGTAGGCAGGAGCAAGAGGTTTTCGTCTTCTACGAAACGCAAAGAACACTGAGGTCCACCTAACCTCCAATTCAGTGGGAAACGGGGTCCCTCCCCGATAGCAAGGGGTCCGGGCGTTTGGCTGGCCACTCACCTCAATATGCTACTGAGGTTAAAAATAATGGGAGCTATAACTCTCCACCATACACCCTCACGACTTTTCTTTCTTTTATAAAAAAAAAATAGATGAGGTAAAATAAATGGGAAGTTTCAGAACAGACGGCTGAAAAAATACATGCCTTTATGCACAAAAAAATAACAGCAGTGCGAGGGTCTGAGGTTCTTACAGCGACGCTCATGAAGATTCATGTCTGCTTTGATGCTGTTAGTAGAGCAGCGGAAATATATCTAGAAGACCTGCATCCTCAAGTAAATGTAGAACTGAGAAAACTGCAGGACGAGGATAATTTATAGATTACGTTAACTTAGAGTGACGTTTACAACGTACCGCTATCTACCCGTAAGTATCATCTCACAACAATGCAGCAGTGTTGTTACACCTACGAACAGCCATCGGTTTGAGGCCAGGCGACGGCAGTGTTATGTTTATGCCTCCCACGTTTATAACGCAACAAATATGCCAGTAACCAAATTACGATGTAACGGAATTTGAGGCTGGAGGGGGGCGATCGTTAGAGAATGATAACGTGGCAGGCGAATCACGCTCCTGATGGTGGCTGACACCCATCCCGATTAAACTGCCGGCGCCTTTGTAATATGTTTTATATCGCCTTCCATCACCATCTCGTACTGAAAAGCTGTACTACAGCTCGAGAGCACAAAGGAACTACAAACCTCAATCAATGTATGAAATGAAGCGCGTGTCGTTGAAAAGACTCCCTTCTATCACATTGTCTATAAACTAATGACTTTGATCCTTTCACAAATATTAATACAGATCAACCATATGGATTGTCACTCTATTTCCAATTTAACAATTTTTTATCCCGTCGTTTGCAGGGATGTGAAACTCTCTCACTCAATAAGAAGGGTACAGCTTGAGGGTATTCGAGAAAAGATGGACATAAGGGGAACATTTAGACCCAAAGGACAACAAGTAACAGCGACTAGAGAAATGCACTGCACAATTTTGAGCTGCATGGTTTCTATTCTTCACCAAATATTAACAGAATTGAAGAATCAGGAGGATTAAATGAGCGTCAATGTAGAAAGCACAGGATATATCAGATATGCATACGGTATGTTAGTGTCAAACCCGTTAAAGAACACTTGCGAGGCAATATGGAAGAGTATGGGGTACAAAGGAGCTCTCTTGTAAACAACGAAGTCAAGCTTTGGATTCCGCAAACGGCAGGGCATTTTTTTCAGGATGAATATCGGAAAGGCAGGCTGTCCCGAAACATCGCAAACTCTGACAATCAACGCCGCATAACATCCCAGAAAAGCGCAGACCCCATTAGGCCGCGGAGTAAGCCTGAAATAATACAGAGTGTTTCTTCACTACGTGTATACCAGCTGCTAAATCAGGAAAAAATAAATGCTTTCAAGTTATAAATGCTTTCAAGTTAAGACTTCAAGTGCATGTCTGAACACTTTCAAGTTGCATTGTAGTTAGTTTCAGTATGGCGACAGTTAAATACAACGATGAGTGTTTTTATGGCCGACAATCCATCTTATGACAAACATAGCAAGCCGGGGTATGGTCACTTTAGGAAGAGAGTGGAAAGGCTGAGGAACATATATCTACCGAACGACTGGGTACTTTGGAGAAAACCGTCCCCGGTTACCGCGAGACATTTATAGTAACAAGATGTTGAAGTGGTCGTGGTATGTCTTAAGGCACTGTCACGGAATACTGCTGCATAGAATACGAACAAGAACCTGCTCGGCAGTTTCTGGTCCAGGATTCGAATCCTGAACCTCACGATAAAGGAGACAGCGAACGAATTCCTACCACCTGACTAACCAATTTCAAGCAGCAGAGTCTTTTCGTGAAAACTAATTGTACCACGCCTACTCAAGAAATTCCCCCCATTTCATGAAATTCAAAAGTTCATACCGTTGCACCAGAGCCCAAAACTTTCCCTTTCCGGAGACAGAACAATCCAGTCCAGTCCAGTAGGATCTGCCCAAGACAGACTTCGTGTGCAGCAGTACGTAAGATACTAATGTTTAAATTGAGTCCTACTGCATCAGAAATGATGAGAATTAACAATTCACACATGAAAAGTGAAAAACTAAAAGGAAACTGGAGACAGTTTTTAGTTCTCAATCTTATTATTTGGAAACACGTGCCTGTAGCTGTTTTTCAGTTCGTGCAAAATACCCGAAAAAAAGGCAACTGCACCATCCCAAACGACGACAAATGTGAAAAAGTTAGAAACAAACCTCCTCGCCATAGAAATCTCCCAAGTGTCCACTAAGATCACTGATTACATTTCAACCCGCCAGCCAATTTTTTCCTCATGTTTCATCGAAATGGACAGCAAACTACAAATTTCAAGGCCATTTTGGCATTAGAACGATAAATACTGGCTTCCTCTCTGCAGCGTAATAGCCCTTTCAGTTACTACGAAGCAGACTACAAACTCACACAAACAATGCAGAGTAATATACGCCTCCAGGCAGTTTAATAAAATGCGGCTCGCTTTATGGGCTTCCATAGATCTGCAGTGGCCGTTGAAACCATCCGAATCTCTGCGACAAGAACAGGCGTGGGGCCAACTTCTTTCTAGATTCTCGTATAAAAGAATACTCGAGTTGGACACCGCTCAGAAACAATCTAATTAGCTCAATTCAGATACGTCTTAAGTGTGCGTAGGATCGACTTTCCCACAGTAGAATAACAATCAAAACCATGCTTCTTCTTTGTTTTTAAATCAATACTGAGTTCAATAACCTGCAAGGAGTAAATGACGATAAATCTGTGTTTCATTATACTGATTTTCCATTCAGGCAGCATAATGCTTGGATTGATGACGAGTGCTCAGAATTAGTAGATCGCATTTACAGTGTCAAATTTAGTGATTTTAGAACGCACACCGAAAGGAACGGAGATTATGTAAAGGCTGTATGGCGACAAAATTGCAATTGGGAAAGTGATGGCAAGGAACTAATCGGGATAGGATACCATCAAGACCAAATCCAATTGAAACGGTAAAGGCAGAATTAAGGCGACTTAAGGGCAGGACCTTGTACACGCACCATACTTTGAGGTTTCCGTATACGGCATTCAGCCTACTGTCCGGCTAAGTGATTCAGCTTCTCAAAGGTCTTGATTTCCTTAACAAGAGGAAAATACGCACAGTAGACAGACCAGCAAACCAACCCCGAACTGCACCAATTTGCACAGCAGAATGCTAGTTTATGGCTAATGAAAGCCTACCCTGAAAATCCGAAACCACCGCTCCAGAGACTACGAATATGTCTCCTAAATTCAATTCAAACCGTGTGTGCATGCGTAAGCATGGCATAAACTAGTTACCCACGACATTACCGTCCCATTTAATGAGTGGTTCATCCTCTCATTATGTGCAAGTCCTGTGTATGAGAGGGTCACGCAAACGAAATAAAGTCACAGCATGCAGCAGGACTCCTAATACTAGTGACCATGCATTATTAATAATACTAGAGAGTTCAAATTTCATGCGGATTACATTTCGTAAAAATACACCATAGTGTGCAATACACAGTTCGTTAATGCCTTAGGCGTTATGGTCATGGTGAACAAACGTCACTGGAAATAGGCGGACCGTGACCCGAATGTGACCTGTCACGCACTCCTCACAATAAGTTTACGAATAACCAACCAAGCAACCAACCCTATCATAAGGGGATTTTCTTGTGACTGAATAACTACTCAGATGGTAAAGAAATAACGTGCTTTTATGTAGCCCAAAGGTTAATCACTGTTTCATATATTAACCAACAAATGCACCTATATAACTTCCACTTAAAACGCTTTAAAACACATAAAACTACTCCGATATGTTTCGATCTTTTCAGATCATCATCAGGGAGTTTCGTCGTTCCTTGCTAAAGTTATTACATATTCACGATTTGATTCGTTTTTGTAAACAAGGTGTTGTGGCAGCATATCATGTTGCGTAGGAATCTGTTGTACAGGGTGTAGTTGGCTAGGTGTGCTTCGTATGCTGCGTATCAGCATACGAAGCACACCAAAGTTGTCCGTTTTTTGAGGTATTGTGAACAACATTCGGTAGGTGTTTCCCACTTCTTCATGCACGACAAACGCTCCTCTCATTTCGCCCTCCTTGACTGAACCATTTTAACAGTATTACGCGAAGAGTAGGCCCACGGATCAAGTGGAAAATTAAGAAGACTCGCAATGTACGTATAACGTAACACTGAGGCGCGTTCGTGTACCACTGTTGCAGTGGAAAAGCAATGAATATTACACAACCCGAGTGTGTATTTGTAGCTTTACATTTTCCCACATTATCGCATAAACGGTGCGATTTTCGAAGGGGGGGGGGGGGGGGGGAAAGGGGGGGAGAAGGAAAAGAGAATATGGGAAAAAAAAATGCCATCAGATTCTCTCTAAAAATGTTTTT
>Ga0123357_10005249_pt1 | contig 15449 bp, 12 predicted proteins | sample TergutEmb28metaG_FD_89873 | JGI IMG/M metagenome (GOLD analysis project Ga0123357, IMG submission 89873) | Embiratermes neotenicus P4 segment gut microbial communities from Petit-Saut dam, French Guiana - Emb289 P4 | ecosystem: Host-associated > Arthropoda: Insects > Digestive system > Gut ... | reverse complement strand
ATTAACCTTTTGGCGCCGGAATTATTTTTTTAATTTTAGCACACCTGTATATAAAATGTGAATAATACAGGAACCAAATACGTTAGATTTATGAAACAAACTGCATTTTGAAGAGGAAAAAACAGAGAGTATATACCATGTTTAAAATTTTCAGTTGAATAAATGTATAAAATGCAACATTTAGAGGTTAGCGGTGCGGTACAACCACTATAGTCGACGTTAGGCATCAAAAGGTTAAGCAATAAATCAAAGACTTCTCCACTCCTCAAATGCCTTGACCTGTTGCCCATCACAGATGGGTAGATTAATAAAGTCATTCAGCACTGTGCATAGCTAAATGTACTTTGAATATTCATGAAGCTACACAGACACGTGAATAGGAATTCAGTGAACAAATGTGCAATACTACATACCTGTGTTTCAGATTCAGAGTGGTTACCAGAGAACGTCAACTTCGGCAAGTTCAGACTCTCGATATTAACATTACTTTTCTCCAGCAGTCTTAGGAGAAGCTTCTGAATATCCTCCCGCTTTCTGTTTACCACATCTTCTGAAAACCAATTTACGAGATTCTTCATGGGCAAGTAGTAATCCTTGATGGGGTCCTGTAAATAAATATCAGCATTCATAGAACCAAATATCAGGTAAAAAACAAGGTCATACTCCTGTGTATGATGACACCCAATACACCTCACCTTATTCTATAATCTAAACAGAACTTATGTAAGAAGTTACAGTTTACACACACCTTTTGTAACATGCGCAGGATGCAAAAAGTGTAAACAAAGTGAAGTTACAAATCATGTAGATAATGACGACTTGTATCCAAGATGTGACACTCTGTCCCTGGGTTAATGATTCCCAAGACCTCAAAGGAAAATAGTTCCTTCAATTTAAAGGGCTATTAAATGAGGCTAGTGACTATATTCCCAAGATTTGGCATGGCCATATATATAATGCAAGCTGTATTGAGAGGACATGACATGAAACATTAAAACACAAGCGGAGCACATTTACCATGTGGGTGCATATGTGTATGCACGGACATATGCATGCACGTGCACACACATGCATACACACACAGGCCCATTCCTTCACAAAGTATTGAATATTATTCCTTCTTGGAGCAAATATCACTTCCACTGATTATGAATCCTTACCCTGCATCATACCTGTCCTACAATACTTACATATCGCTCTAACAGCTGTGGCTACTGTACATATTGGTAACAGTGTGCACTGATATAGTGACAGTGAGGATTGGAATGGTATAGAGTAACTGTACTGCAATACTGGCACATGGCTTTAACAGCTGTGGCTACTGTACATATTGGTAACAGTGTGCACTGATATAGTGACAGTGAGGATTTGATTCACATACAGTAACTGTACTGCAATACTGGTACATGGCTTTAACAGCTGTTGCTACCGTACATATTGGTAACAGTGTGCACTGATATAGTGACAGGGAGGATTGGAATGGTATATAGTAACTCTACTGCAATACTGGTACATGGCTTTAACAGCCATGGCTACCGTACATATTGGTAACATTGTGCACTGATATAGTGACAGTGAGGATTGGAATGATATAGAGTAACTCTACTGCAATACTGGTACATGGCTTTAACAGCAATGGCTACCGTACATATTGGTAAAAGTGTGCAGTGATATAGTGACAGTGAGGATTTGAATCACATACATTAACTGTACTGCAATTCTGGCACATGGCTTTAACAGCTGTTGTTACCGTACATATTAGCAAACGTGTGCACTGATATAGTGACAATGAGGATTCGAATCACATATAGTAACTGTAACACAATACTTGCACATCGCTGTAACAGCTGTGGCTACTGTAGAGACTGGCAAGAGTAAGTAAGAAATTTCGTATGTTTGGATGTACTCTGTTAGTATGGAACAGGACACAGATGCAGGGGACAGAAAAATTTAATTTCTGTATATTACAAATGCACACATAACCTACAAGTGAATAACTTGTTTATTGTTACCTGAAAGAAACTTTCCACATATTGCAGAACATAAACGCCACAGTCTGTGAAATTAGTCTGTTGGGGTACTTTTGGTGTACTGCCCTTAATAGTGTCCTTGTTAAAGTCCTTCTCTTTTCCTTCTTTTGCTCTGTATTCAATGCGCAGATAGTCACGCAATGTTGCAACAACGCGAGACCTACTTGCTCCTGCCAAAGAATCGAATATCAGGATGCAAGGCCTGAAACAAAAGCAACACAAAATATCTAAGGCACTTGTGGATGAGAACAGCCTTGCTTAATAACCCTTTATTATTCCAGAGGACAACCTCAGACATCACTCTTTGACATCTCTTCCTGTACTTCATGTTGAGGAAAAACAAAAAAAAAAAAAACTAATTACAGCCATTTTAATTCCTACAGTTTATCTGTTTATTCGTAGTGTTAGCCTATCCAGAGTACTTATATGAACATAGTGTTTGCCGATCCAACGTACTTATATGAACATAACCTACTCGCCCGTATGGGCTGCAACGTAACTTTGAAAAGGAAATAACTGTCCCTGTCAATGGTCCTCTTGTAACCTGTGTACTGAAGTCACCCAAAGAGAGTGACGATACCAGATGTTGTACTAACACAACTGTCCTCCTGAAGATGAGCACGATAGTGCTCGAAACATGTAAAGGAATGTAATAAATGTATTAAAATAAAGAATTTTTGTATCAAGTTCATAAAAAAAAAATATCATCCTACAAGTCCCTTTGCAGAGACTACACTCACGTTCCAGGGACACACTACTCTATTCACAACCAGCCACTAGCACAAAGTGACCGTCAGGAACTACAGAAACTGTTCAAGCTGTCCACCACATTCAATCTCATAAGTGCTGATCACAAATATCACAAAAATCCTACTCATTACTACTTGTCAAGCAAACATCATCATGACAAGTATCACCATCTTAATGAATGGATAAACTCAACAAAATAAAATCTAAGAATCTGCCCAACTGTTTTCAGATTGTAATGAAACTGTACTGAAAACTGCAGGGACAAATCAGAGTTTCATGAAACAATGGTGCAATGTTAAAGATTCTTGTATGTAGTTTGACTAGTAAGTGTCCACTCTCCAAGATTAGTTGGTCTCTTGACACACAATCCGTAGACAAATGATTACAATTACAGGAGGCTTGAACCTGTCATATGATTGTATCTACATTAATCTATAAAAAAAACACAAAGGGTTACTTACTGCTTAATAGGTTCTCGCAGTGGCTTCGCTCCTTTCCCTCTTGTAGACACTGGTTTTGTTGGTGTTACAGGTACTTCCTCACGTGTAAGATCCGAAAATATTTGATGTCTCTCAACAGGTGGAGTTTCAGGCTGACTCGATGATACACAATCCTAGGAATTGTATTCAAACTTTTAAGAACGCATAAAAATCAAGTACAATATGATATATGTATACAAGAGGATAGACACTATGTACGTAGAGGAAATGGAAGACTGCTCTCATCTGTGATGTGATGCCATGCAGATTGGCAGATGTACTGACATATCAGAGGAACCTGGTGCTTCACGCTTATCCTGAAGACAGAAGCAGATGGTAGCTTTGAAATGTTGCTCCACAGAATCACATCCCTCAAGACTACCTTTGTAGTCCCTGCTTGAGAACAATGAACTTCAAAACTGGTATATTTGTATATATAAAAGAATGGTACCAACAAATACATACAAGTATATCGAAATTGGTTTATAGACACCATAAAAACTCCTACAGGTTTTGGCCAACCATGTGGTCACTTCATGGATGTTAAATGCAAGGGTCATATACAGCATGATTAAAAAAGATGGACTCAATTTCTTACGTCTATATTTCCTGAACTATACATGGTATGTGAATGATCTACATAAGATTTGAAAGAGGAGGTCCTAAATTTACAAATACCATCACTTGAGCCCTTGCCTAGCGCACAGCGGTGCAGCAGCGTCAGTTGAGAACAAAATGGCTACTATGCAGTACAAGATTTTTTGCATTCGTGAGTTCATTAAAACTGAGTCAGCGACTGCTGTGCAGCGTGCGTTTCGTCTTCGCTTCAACATTCAACCTCCAATGAGGAAGAGCATTTGTCGTTGGAATCACCAATTTGAGCAAATAGGCTGTCTGTGTAAAGGCAAAACCTCCGGCCGGCCATGTGTATCAGAGGAGAACATGAGACGGATTCAAGAGAGTTTTGAGCGCAGCCCACGCAAGTCAACCCATACAGCGAGCAGAGAACTTGGAATACTGCAACCGTCTGGCGTGTGTTGAGGTGCCGTTTACTGTTCAACTGAGTCCATCATTTTGAATCACCCTGTACATTAAAAGTACAAAATGAAATTATAAAAGTATCAGAACCAATCCATAGGTGTAAAATTACAATCGTATGAACCCCTAGTTTCAAAATACATAAATATACGTTACTGCAATAGGAAAGTGTTCATATTTTATTGGATGGTGTATGCAGAAGGTTTCAGTAATTCACCATCCAGGAAGAAGTGTCACGGCTTAAACAGTATGGTAAACCACACCATACTGTACAGTGTAATTTTGCACCTATGCTCAAACTGCATGGCTGGTAATCACAGCGAAATGCAAAGCTAGTTCTTCCTAAATACAAATTCAGGGCATTACAAGTACATGAATGTGACTGACTAGGAAGGACACTTAGTAAACCTTCTGCACCCAATGTTTCCTACTGGATCAGTACAGTGTGATGCACGTAGTGCCAAAGGTTACCTCACTGGCAACAAATGTGGCATCTGATTTAAATTCCGATCTCCGGTAGATCATGTGAGCATTGCTTCTAGACCATGTGGTGTGCCGCTTGTAGGACAATTTGTTGTCACTGGCAACAATACCTCAGACAAACACTATCAATTTTAAGGTAAGTGAAACTGTGTTAAAAACAGAGGTAAAAAAGTGTATACAGGTGTCCCACGAGTTAAGGTCACTACTGTGGGTTTTAATTCCAGAGCTGATTCTGAGTCAAAAAGTCATATATACATGGGTCCAATTAGCAGCGGTTCAGGAGTTATGAGTTTTTAAAGTACAGTAAATAAATTAGAAAGGAAAGAGGAGCATTGTGCATTTAGTGAGCTATGTTGTTAAATGTAGTTACAGATCCGCTGTTCAACACTCAAGCAAACTGTTTGAAGTGTCCTCCATCTGCTTGGATACATTTTCTAACTGGTGTGACCAGAGAACTTGTAACCTTACGAAGCACTGCTGCATTGTTGATGATTCTTGCAGAGCTGAGAAATTGCTGGAGTAGTTCTTTTCTCATGTTCATCTGTGGACATGTGTAGCCGGTTGGAATTGTGGCGTTGGATTAATTCTTAAGTCCCATATGATTTGTAACATTTTGCTCACCGACAAGGCCCATTTTACCCCAATATAAGAAACTCCCATTTATGGGATCGTGATAATCCTCACGGAACTGTTGAAAGCAACTACCAACATCGCTTTTCCGTAAATGTCTGGTGTGATGTCATTGGTAACTGATTGGTCCTTACTTTTTCCTGCAACGTCTGACAGGTGATATTTATGCCAACTTTTTGCAACATGAAATGCCAGCAGCACTCTTAGAGAATGTTCCTCTAGAAACATGACGACAGACGTATTACCAGCATGACAGAGCGCCGCCTCATTTCAGTCAGGTTGTAAGGCAGTATCTAAATCATAGATTCCGAAATCGATGGATTGGTAGTGGCGATGTACAGAATTGGCCACCACGGTCACTAGATCTGAGCCCATTAGATTACCATGTGTGGGTTTACATGAAAGCTATGGTGTATGCACACAATGTGAACAGGAGAAAAGAACCACTACAGTGAATTCTCAGCTCTGCAAGAAGCATCAACAATGCTGCGGTGCTTCGTAATGTTACAAGTTCTCTGGTCACACGAGTCAGAAAATGCATCCAAGCAGGAGGACACTTTGAACAAGTTGCCTGAGTGTTGAACAGTGAATCTGCAACTGTACATTTAACAACATAGCTCAATAAATGCACAATGCTTCTCTTTCCTTTCTAATTTATGTACTGTACTTTAAAAACTCATAACTCCTGAAACGTTGTGAATTGACACATGAGTATATGACTTTTTGACTCAGAATCAGCTCTGGAATTAAATCTTGTAGTAGTGACCTTAACTCCTGGGACACCCTGTATATCAACATGTGAATGCCGGTTAACTTCTGGTATGTTTTTCAGCCACATCAAAATATTAAAAAGATATTAAATCTGCAATTCAATTAAGCAAGCCTGATAGTAAATATATGATTACTTCATCTTCACTTGTTCCTTGTTCCATTTCATCATCATCTGCTTCTGCCTCATCCCTGTCTGAGCCTTCTTCTCCACTTGTATCCAGTGTTATGGTTGCTGCTGGTTTAATAGGAGTGATTGTTGTGGACCCAATTTGGAGTGTACTACCCTTCATGCACTCTTCGACAGTGGCTGTACACACATACATAAACAATTACATTGTGCAAAGGAAATGAAAATGGGAAAAGTGGAGTTCAAAAACTTGTATTTCCTTTTCTGTATTGATGTATCCTCCAGTTGAAGGTAACCCCATAATATCAGCATGTCAGACAAAAAAACTAGAAAATGTAATTATTATTATTATTATTATTTCCTGCAACTGAGATTTCACTCAGTGGCAGTAGTCCTTACACTAGTAACAAATAAGAACAAATAACATAAATGAAACAATAGAAAAACACAGCAAATACAAGTAAACATATTACCAAAACACCCACACATTACAAAACTCATACATACACACACCCACATATTACAAAACAAGTTAAAACAACCACAATACTAGACACACACTAAATGAAATAGTCACAACATAATCAAGTACCCTCTGTATAAGGTCACCCTAATGTGCATGATACTTTTGTCCCCAAAAACTTGAACGTAACTCACTTCACTTCATTTCACTACACGTCACATCACTTCGCTTATTTACACTCAATCCCCACTTGAATTCCCTTGCTTGTAACTACATTCTTAACCCTCTTTCTAAATGTGCTTAGTTTACAAGAGAAAAACACAAGTAGGCCTCCAGGTAATGGGTTCCAGCTTTTAATGGCCCTATTTCCAAAGGAATATTTACAAACATTTATTCTTTGTTTCCTAGTCCTAATCTTCTGATTATGATCTTCCCTACTCAGGTAACATGGTTTTAGAAGTCTATCCCCTTATAGCTTTCCAAGCCCATCCACCCATATGTCTTGAAAAGTGTGCACATTTGGGCTATCATTCTACGCTGTGCCAATGTTTCCCAAGCTGACTCATTTATATTATTTCCAAATTTAGCCGCTCTCTTTTGCACCTGATTTAAAGTGCTTACCTGCCTTTCTCTGTATGGGTCCCAACACACCGCTCCATACTCAAGTATCGGTCTCACTAGTGCCGTATAAGCTAAACGTTTTGTATTATTTCCCATTCTGAATATACACATTATGAAATGAAGTGCCCTCCATGCTTTTCGTAGTGTGTAATTGACATGATCTGCCCAGTTTAGATCGCTGCGTATAATTATTCCTAAATATTTAAAGCTACTTGCCTCCAGGATTAACTGATCCCCAAAATAATACTTTATTCTTTCCTTCACCCTAGCTTTTGAAAGCTTACTGATTTACTTTTCCCAGATTTATCTTTGTTTCACTTTCTACTGCCAATTCCCCTAATCTGTTTAGGTCCTTCTGTAACTTATCAATGCCACTGCAATCCATTATTTTCCTTTATATTATACAATCATCTGTGAACAGCCATATACTAGACTCAATGTTTCTCCAAATATCATTAACATAAGTGAGAAACAATATGATCCCTTGCGGCACTCCTAGGGTTACTCTGAATTTCTCAGATAGTTGCCTGTATACTCTAACTCAATGCAAACGTCCTAAGAGAAATTCCTTTACCTATACAACTACCCTCATATCCACTCCGATTGCCGTGATTTTCGTAAGCAGCCTATCAAGTGGAACTAAATCGAAAGCCTTTGAAAAATCTATTATTATCACGTCTGTCCCGACTCCCTCATCCAGTGAATCTGCAATATCCTGACAAACCGTAACTAATTCACTTTTGCATGAGTACCCTGGTCCAAAACCATGCTGACCCTCATATAAACAGCCACTCATTTCCCAGACTTCTCTTAGGTACCCTGCTTTAATGTGCTCCATTTGTTTGCAGACCACCAAGGTTAAGATGACTGGTCTAAAGTTTCCAACTACCGATCGATATCTCCCTTTGTAAATGGGAACCACTATAGCTTTCTTGCAGTCCCCTGGGATAGCATTATTATTCATCGTAATATCCAGCAATCTCGTGAGGTATGGAATCTTGGCTTCCCTGCCTAACTTTAAAATTTCCCCAGGAATGCCATCTGTTTTGACAGATTTCTTTTTTCCAATTGCTGATAATTGCTTTCTTATAATGTTAATACTAATGGTGAAGGGTTTACCTGATTCTGTTGATTGAATTTGTGGATTATTATTTTTGCAACTGAATAGATGCATAGTAAGAATTTAGAAAGTTGGCCTTTTCTATTGGATCTGTAATGAGCTTGCCATTTTGATCCTTGATCGCTGGAATACTTTCTCTATTTCCTTTACGTCTTTTAACATACTTAAAGAACTCTGTCCAGTATCTACCTTTATTTTTTAAGCCTAAACATAAAAATGTTTCCTGAGCCTTCTTCTTGGCTACCAGTAATTCCTTGGATAAATGTTTCAGTTTCTTATGTAACAAAGAATTATGCTTATTACAAATGACTGCCTTATTAACCTGTAACCAGCCTTCTTACTTCCGCATCATACATAACAGTTACAAATTAATTTGCTAGGTAATTTAAACTAGAAATTTTTTGCTAATGGAAAATATAAAATTCCTGCCCTTTATGAGAATACATGTCAAGGAATATAAAGGAAAAAAGATATAACACCTCTCACTGTATCATAATATGGTGTAAAATTTACAATCCTATGCAGAAAAATTATGTCAGAAGCCTCATGACAGCAGGTGAGGGTGCCACTTGTTTACAGTGTAAGGAGAGCTACTTTTATTTTCCTTCACTCTCACACATTTGTCAGAGAAAACATGAATAATCTAGTACTTCCTGCTAATATATCATGTCTGTTAAAAACACATTTCACAACATCCAACAATGCAAATATGAAACACTCAAAAATTGTTTCATCATATTCTGAACACATATTTAAGAAATGAAAGCATCTATCCTAGCAATATATTTGTGTGATGACTACAGGACAAAAATGGTACCAGAAACCTGGCAGGCAACTGCACGAAGAAATATATACTTTTCGTGATACTTACATGCATCCTTTCTTGGAGCAACTTTCTTTGTTTTCGTGACAGGTGGTATAACAATTGGTGTATTGTCCGAAAACCGTACACTCCCTTTGAGACCAGGAAAACATATGATTGCAAGGAACCAATGGCAGCTTGAACAAGGAAAAATGTATAAAATCACACATTTATTTTCATGAACTCTTATAAATTGTGTAAAACAGTGTGGCAGACAAGCAAGGACCAAATAAAATATCTGGTAAGATCAGTCAAAAGAATCTTGAGTCATGGGATGACAACACAACTGTCTTGAAAGCCACAGTACCCATGGAAAGTGCAGTGAGCATAAAAGGGACCTTTATCAGTCTGTATGACTTTTGTTCATAACATTTTCTGCTCTGAGAAATATTTAACGAGTTATGCTTAGGTATGCAGAAAAACATACATAGGTCTTTATGAAGTGTTCATTACTGATGTCAGATTTAAACCCAAACTGGAATGTTCTGACATTTCCCTCTCCCATATATACACAATGACAGAACAGAAAGTCTTGCCCATTTGTATATTAGGATAATGCATTATGCAGTAAACTCACTGTTCATTTATAGGTATTATAACGAAGTCCTTATCGAAGATGTTAATATTTTTTGTCCAGCTCTTTACTCTGCTGTGTCTCTTTTCTGCTGGCGATAACTTGGGATCATCCTCAACAGGGTGCGATCTTCTGAGTGCTTTGGCGGGGCGGGTGGTCAATCGCTTGTAGAAAAACGAACTAAACACATGAGTGCGAGCCTGATCTTCTTCAGTCAAAACCGAGAGTGTCAGGTACCTTAAACAAAAATATATCACTGAGCCAGGTATCTTAAATATGTATATTTGCATTCAGCACTGAGGAATATTTCCAACATCTGTATGATTTTTGCAGTAATCACGAATTATATACATGCATCTCTGGGGGGGGGAACCTTGTTTTCTTAATCCTCAAAGTGCAATCAGAAGAATTCATGCACCACACTGTGGTTTGTATAAAACTGTAACTAACCAAGTTACACACTTCTGAAAATGTCCAGGCTCTAATGAACTCCTCTGTACTGTGTAAAAAACCAGACACTTAACAAAACACTCACCTTAAGTAAAAGTCTATAATGACATCATTAAGGAATTGGTCCTCTCCCAGGCAGGCGTAATCTTCAGTGTTTATAGGAATGCCTCCTTTTGAGGGTGGTGGAGGGTAAACCAAAATTCTGAGGACAATCCAAGAAACAGGTTAGAACAGGTCAATTCTAAATGATAATACTATGTATCACAGTCATACACAAGAAGGCTGAGTGAATATATTATCATTTCTTCAATTAACTATATGTTTCAGCACTACTATACCATCTCCAGGATATTTTTACAAACCGTTACGAATGCTATGCACCTGGGTTATGGTATTATGAATAATAAAATTACAAGTTAAAAACGGGATTAAGTATCATTGATTACCATTATAAAACAGTAAAATTGTAGGTTTGCATTGTAATTAAGAACTCGAAAGTCATTCCCTGAGTTTTAGTCATGTTATTAACTTGATTCTACACCATCTAAACGCTGAACACCTGGTCTGGCCACCTGCACTATTCTAATACTTCAGGGCACAGCCAGTAAATGAATAAGCACTGCAATGCACACAGCAGAAGAGCATCCATAGTGCTTGAGTATAAAAATTAATACTATGTGGATCAGAGTCCTTCTTGAGAAGCTAACCGGTTTTCAGCTAGTAAAGCAATTCCCTGCATTTTATGGAACCCCAAGGTTCATTACCACACTCACAAGTGCCTACCACCTGTCTTTATCATCAGCCAGCTCAATCCAGTCTATACCCCACATCCCACTTCTTGAAGATCCATCTTAATACTATCCTCCCATCTCACCTGGGTCTACCAAGTGCTCTCTCCTTCAGGTTTCCCCACCAAAACCATGTATATGCCTCTCTTCTCCCCCATATGTGTCACGTGTCCCACCCATCTCATTCTTCTCGATTTTATCACCCGAACAATACTGGGTGAACAGTACAGATCATTAAGCTCCTCATTATGTAGTTTTCTCCAATCCCCTATCACCTTGCCCCTCTTATGAAAATAACACGGAGAATTTAATGACGACAAATCCTCCAAATAGTCAGTCCATACCAACGATAAGGAACCGTATTGCTACTGAATTTCCAGAAAACTTACGTCTGAATTTCATCCTTGGTTTTCAATGGAGACATACCAATTGCTTTCTTCATGATATTCTGAACCTGGAAATATTAATATCAATTTGAATAATATGATGCAGTGCATTTAAAGACAAAAACACTCCCAGCACTAACACAATTACCATCTCGGAACAATGCTGATTTTAATTTATGATCACAGCAACAGTAATGACCAATCCTCGTTCATGTTATAAGTGTTTACAGAAAAATTAATGATACACACACAAAACTTATACTTCTTGGTGGGCACTACATCTCTTAAGAAATGGATTTAAAGTCGCTTAGAAGCTATTTATGTCAGAGTATTTATGGACCTATAAACATTCATGCAGTTTCATAACCATATTAGTATCTCAGGCAGTACTGGATAACATTAAACAAAATAAGAAATTACCATACTTAAAATCAATCACATATTTCACACAGTGCATTATACACTACAGAATTAGTATGATTAAAAAAACCCTAAAATTCAGTTTTGATTTGCATATAAAAACGATATCTAATGTTGTATGCACATTCTTTTCAATTCACTATATTTAAAATTTGGCATTTCCCATATGCTCAGCGATGTACCCAACATAAATAAAAACAGGAAATGCAATATTTTATTAAACCCTTTCTTGTTTATTACACAAAGCTGCTTGCCTGATTACATAGCACTGAATGAAATGGGGACTGATGAAGAATGGCTTGGAAATCCTTTTAAGTGTTCGTGGCATGACTAAGGTACTGTAACACTTGGTCAGTATAGCTCATGTGCTCCAGATGGTAGGTGATCAAATATAAGGTACTGATGGAATAATATTAACACAAGAAAATGTTACTCTAAAAAAATCTGCTGTGTTAACCACAAATACCATATGAACTACAGTGGCAGTGAGCTCAGAAATCCTACACTGAGAAGCTGCCACCCATATGTTGGAGTTATGACATGTACTGTACAGTCTGCTCAAGAAGGACAACAGCTACAGGAATAAACAAGAAAGAAAGGACTACATTTGTGTGCATGCACATGTGCACATCTTAGGGACACAACTCCTGCAAAGAAATACATGCAGCCTTCAATTATAAGATTAGCTTCTGTAATCTTAGTACAGTAAGATGGAAGTGGTTTCTGAACTCACCTCTTTAGGTGATGCCCTGACCAGGATATCATTTGCCTCCTTGTTGCTTAGTTCTTCCAATACATTAGACAAAGAACCAAAAATGTTCTTCAAAGCTATTTTACTATCCTCGTGCAACCTCTCTGGAAGTAATGTTATCCTCTTGTGTGTCTCATCTGAAACACAGTAACATAACTTAAAATGCTCTGTTCAAATTAAAATCTTTTAAGTTTGGTGCCTCAACTTTGTTTATCCATTGATCCATTTGTTATTTCATCACAGTTGCTCAGGCTATACAGTTTCATATCACAGCGAACTGAAAAGGATGTGGAACAAGTTTGTCAATGCCTAATTTGGGATGCTAACCCAACATCAGCCTTCTTAGAACGAGGGAAACCAACCAAAATCTCAGCCAAGATACTGAGGCTCCAAGCCAAGATTTGATCCCAGAACCTCGTCAATATGAAATGGCACTAGTCACTCACCTGTGAGGTTAAATGGTACTATTACACAAACTGACACAAAAAAATAAACTAAACAGAATTCAGTCTTTATAAGACATGACATGAACAGCAAACCACAAGATGCTGGAGCATGTTTTTACTTTTCTATTCATGTGCAAAGACACTGAAAATTACCTTGGCTGCTTGGGTCATAGTATGGGCCAAGTTTGGATTCCATATTTAGAGCAGCTCTTACTCTTGCTGCGGCTGATGGCATAATGTAGAGAAACAAAACAGGCATCCCCCGTCCAAAATGGATTAAAACCTTCTTGATTTCCCTTATGTCCAATGACAGCATCACACTCTTTGAATCTGCCATGAAAACAAACACCAAACACATCACATGTGGATATCTACAACTTCACCTCAGGAGAGTATACAGAAATGCAATGTCTGGGCTCCTGGCACACTGGAACACAAAGATCAGGGTTTGACAACAAAAAAACTCACTGGCTTGCACACACAGTCCTTGCTTCACATATGATTCTCACAGTAAACAGAGAGCAATAACTTCTTAGTACAGGTACTGTGGACGCAATGTATTTACCGTGAGGTAGAAACTGAATTTTAAATTTCATGATCATGAATTTCAGGCTTCAAAGTGTTATGATGTCAAACAAAATACCTGTATGATAGGTTACATTTATTCGAATGATTTTGTTGAACAAAAAATGCAGATTTATTCACTTGATAACATTCTACTTCTGGCCAAATAAAAGTACACAACAGAATGGGTGAGCTGAGGATGCTGACCACACGTCTGCTTAAATGCACAAAATTCACAAACAAGGAGCTGGGATAGCTCAGTCATAGTAGTGATAGGGTAGAGGCTGGAAGACTCAGGTTCATTTCCTTTACAGCCAGGGATTTCTCTCTCTCAATGTTCACACTGGCTCTACGGTCCACCCAGTCTGTTGTCCTATCCCCTTTCACCCAGGGCACAGCTGTAGAAAGAGTCATTAAAATTATTGTCTTCCAGGATGTGATGACACGAAGTCTAGCTGACAGATGGTGACCATCCTCACTGCTATGAGAACCTCACATCTTATACATGAGTATGCCTCTTGGTATGCATAGGAGATGAAGCTGGTTGGACACCAGGACAATTCTGGAGGTTACTGTGGAAAGAAAAATTGGTTGCCCCATCGTGCACCCAGCATGCAGGTACCATGTTCACTCAGCTATCATATATACAGATACTGATTTACAACAGCAAATGTCAGGCTATTGCTGTCAGATATATTGTATTAACCCACTCACATTATTTTTATTTCCAATCTCACCCACTAAAAACAAATTAATTTTTATAAACACGATAATTAACCCTTAGGTGCTTAAGGTCAACTGCAGTCAACTTCAAGTATGACGCTCAGAAAACTACATATCAACTACAGTCATTGCCAGTGACAGGTGGCCATTGAAATGTTGGGTATTTGGCAGAGTACCATTCAGCCTCACTCAAATTTAATGCCTGGTGGGAGCTGGAGAAGAATGAAATTTGAGTCAGACATGCTTAAGAAAGGCCCCTAAAAGTCATCACCATCACCAGGCATTAAGGGTGTGAGGGGTATACCTGATGTTTGGCACCAAAGGGTTTAATTCCAGTCCTAAGGGTCAAAATCAATCATTCTTGTTATCTGCTGCTCATAACCCTCACCATGCTGTCATTTATATACTGTGCAATAGCAAGCCAACCTGTATGGCAAAATAACAAACTTCACAGCCTTCTGACTGAAGTAGAGGGGTAAGATTAATTTTTAAAAGTCATATACTCACCATCTTCAATGGCTGGGACAGCTATTCTAATTCCTACTGAAGAGATCAGTACTCGATCCTTAGGAACCACTTTGTAGGATCCGATTCTAACAGTCCGACACTGCACCAAAGTGTAAGAGCCAGGAATTGAACCATCTACGATGCCATCCATGTCCAGTTCCCTTCCACCACCTACAATTTTTTAACATCATAAAATTCTTGTAACAAGACAGACAATAAGTATTATATGTTCTGAGTGTGTTTGTAACGGTTCGCTCGCGGACTAAAAGCCACGGAGTTTAGTTTTAGTTTAGTGTTTGTAACCGTAGTTATCCAGCATGCAACGCCCATGTGCCATTAACCTTTTGGCGCCAGAATTATTTTTTTAATTTTAGCACACCCTGTATATAAAATGTGAATAATACAGAAACCAAATATGTTAGATTTATGAAACAAACTGCATTTTGAAGAGGAAAAAACGGAGAGT
>Ga0123357_10005248_pt1 | contig 15450 bp, 10 predicted proteins | sample TergutEmb28metaG_FD_89873 | JGI IMG/M metagenome (GOLD analysis project Ga0123357, IMG submission 89873) | Embiratermes neotenicus P4 segment gut microbial communities from Petit-Saut dam, French Guiana - Emb289 P4 | ecosystem: Host-associated > Arthropoda: Insects > Digestive system > Gut ... | reverse complement strand
TCAGTCAGTCAGTCAGTCAGTCAGTCAGTCAGTCAGTTAGTTAGTTAGTTAGTTAGTTAGTTAGTTAGTTAGTTAGTTAGTTAGTTAGTTAGTTAGTTAGTTAGTTAGTTAGTTAGTTAGAAGAAAATATCTGCCATAACCTACCGGATAGGAGAATGGGACAGCAAAAGGGAGGAGAGAATTAAAGTTAACCAGAAGATGTAGGCAGCAGCACGTTTTACTTAAATACTGAAAATTTTCTACCAGACTGCCCGGTATCACGCGCCTGAAAAAAGTACCCTTCAACACTGAGGTGGACCTCAAGAAGTTAGATGGTGAGAAATCCTCTCAGTGTTGTGACCAATGTTTACATTTTTTATGAGCGATACTGAGTTTTGTAGTTCTAACGGCGCAGTTGACAAGTTTGGTACTAAAAGAAGTTACTGCCCCTAAAGCTTCTTTATTTCTTGGCTTAAAGCCGTCTACAAGTTGGATTTTTACCCGACTTCCTAATGTCGACACCTGGGCTGGCAGTACGTTTCTAGTAAAATTTTGAGTTGTACGAATATGTAGCCCTATACTCACCAAAATAAATCATGACATGCATCGGTGTCCAAAATAATGTGTTAATAGACACTGATCGAGCAGGGTTGCTTATGTGTTGATGTTGTGCTTTCCACATACTGTAGGTGACTTGAATGTGGATACAACTGGAGTATTCAAGAGTTATAATTGATTGATTGATTGATTGATTGAGCAAGCGAGTGAGTGACTTCTAATGTGGTGTAGGAATCCTACATTACATGCTTTACTACATTTAATTGTCCAAATTAATTTGTTTCATTTCCTACAAATCTTAGTTCACATATTACAAAATTTAATTACTGACTTCCTTATTCCAATAACCCATATAGACGTCACTGCCATTATTAAGGCTGTACAACCCACGACACTAAGCTGTCCAGCAAGATGCATGACCCTGTCCTCCATAAGAACGAACTTTATTACCCTATGTACCCGACCGAAACCTAAAACAAAACAAGAAGATGATAATTATGAGAAATGTGCAATTATGAATGGCAAATGAACAGGGAAAGCGTGAGAGGCTAAATGTAAGTCGCACGAAAGGAACAGGAATGTCAGGTCGTAAAATGGTACCATTTGAAACACGTTCTTAAGAGCACATCGGGTTGACCGTGACATTCATGGAATTTAATAAATACTGTCGTTGTCTGGTTAACGTTACATGTTACGTTATTTGCAAAGAACAACGAAGTGTTTCATAATGACTATTCGAAAACACGTTTACTGTTGTGGTGCACCCTATACTTCAGTAGCAGCAGCATGTGACAGGCTAAGAGGTAGGGTAAGCTGCATTACCTTATTCACATTAAAGAACAATGTAATCTACAAACACAGGGTCATTCAAAATGATTGTCGGGGTTTTAACAACTTGTCATGCACAACACACTTGAGATAGGAGTATATATGTTTTTTTATTTAATAGAACAACACTCCAAGTTTTTGTTACATACCTTACACGTGCTCTATATGTGCACCCTTTGTGATTCTACAAACATCAACACGATAATCGATTTCATTCCAAACTGTTTGTAGCATGCCAGCGGTGATTATCGATTATAGAGTTGATGTTTGTAGAATCACAAAGGGTTCACATATAGAGCACCTGTAAGGTAGGTAACAAAAACTTGGAATGTTGTTCTATTAAATAAAAATACATGTAGTCCTATCTCAAGTGTATTATGTATGACAAGTTGTTAAAATACCGACAATCATTTTGAATAACCCTGTATACAATAAATACATTTTTCCATTAAAAGACACACATTGCGGAACGTAGGCCTAACGGCAACGCAAGCGGGTAAACAAGAAATCACACTGGGATAGGTTTGCAAAATGTTTTGGAAATTCTAATTAGTCTGAATTATTGCACAAATTAACTGGAAATAAATTGTTCTTGTTTTTAGCACTGCGTCTTAAATGAACAAAAGTCTGAGACCCGAACACGAAGCTTCGAAACCGCAAAATCTAAGAAAATTTCACCAATTTTTTCATTCAGTTCTTACCGTCTCCTCCTTATTCAACTCTTTAATATTTTCTCGTCATTTCCTGCCTCTGAAGAACAGTTCGTGATTCGATCATTGTTTCTAATAATTGCGGAGCACCGAAATAAAAAATTACATTTTCTGACCCACATTTTGGACACAGAACTTTCTTCTCACATTAAAAGTATGAAGCCGATATCATGGCGTACAGAGTTTACACCCACATTAATTTACAAAATATTCTGAATGTACAAGAAAAGTTGATGATTGAGCAGTTCTTTTCCAAGTACCACCGTCATGTTCCTCTTTTACGGCTATAGTCATAAAATGGGAGGTATTTAATAGATTAATCAAGCAACTAAAAATAATATATATAGAACAGAGTCCTCCTAAGAATTTGATGAAATAAAGTGAAATGCCAACTTGATGCAACTAGGTAATTTTATTGATGTATTCTTAGCTCGACATATTTCGGGTACATACGTCCATCATCAGGAGCATTCGATGTTGAGTTGCAGCATACGGTTTTCTGCACCGAGGTTTTGGAAGGGTGGTGGTCTTGAGAGCCGCTGCTTAGGTCGTGTGTACGGTGCGGATGGTGCCGTGCGACACATTCCGCACCGTAAACACGACCTACGCAGCGGCTCTCAAGACCACCACCCATCCAAATCCTTGGTGCAGAAAACCATATGCTGCAACTCAACATCGAATTCTCCTGATGATGGGCGTATATACCCGAAACATGTCGAGCTAAGAATACATCAATAAAATTGCCTTTTTGCATTAAGTTGCCATTTCACTTTATTTCAAATGGGGAAATATTCTATGACGACAGTGGTCGCTGCTTCACCATCAGTGTGGCAGCTGCGTTTATGTAACATGTAAAGAAATGTGATATAATTTCTGGTTATAAAGTGGCTGTGGAAAATTTTAGGCAAATATTTTGGAATTTTCCTCAAAGGACTGAAAAAAATTGAATAACCGACACTAATACCTAGAATGGAATCCAGTACTTTGCTAACGTTAACTTTGTACTGGTTATCCCCTTGTGCATATACACCAATAATTAACCATCTCTTTAGTGTATGTCAAATAAGCACAATAACTTTAACGTCAGACATATACGGTTAGTCCTACAAACACCTGCATATACAGCATACAGCGAATTTTATGGTAGTTGGTGTCTTACAGATGATGGCCTGGTGGTGGCACTGACGCAGGAAGATGGCCGACCCACGCATCTGATTACAAGACAATGGCTTCTGCGTTCAGCAACTCTCTGAGTGTGGTCTCCTTTCTTCTCATACATCATGCAGTTTATGCGCAAAGTAAGTAGACTGACACATGTGGTTCACCAGCTCATGAGCGTAACTCACTGTGCTGTCTCTCACGAAACGAAAATGACAGGCTTTTAAAAGGAATTTTATTCTACAACGGCAAAGGAAAGCATGTAAAGCAGCCTCAAGTGACACCACTTAAATTTCAGACGTTGCCTAATTAGTCTCTTGTGTGTTTTATTACGAATTTAAAGGCAGCAAGGTCGCCATGAACAATATCTGGATGCCAACAACCGTCATTTCGACCCGTGGTGAACAACGGCGCATATAACGGAGCAAATTAACAGGTCGCTGTCTATATAATACCACTCAAGGTAGTTGGAAAATATTTGTGAAATACACTACTAAATAACCACACACACACACACACACACACACACACACAAGGAATATAAGAATTATAGTAAAGATGTGCGTTCGATGTGGGTTTTCTCCCGTCTATTTTCGTTTCTTCTGCAAGTGTAACAGACAGAGATAATAATATACTGAGAGAGATAGTAATATGCTGACAGAGATAGTAATACACTGACAGAGATATAGTAATATACTGACATATATAGTAATATATTGGGAGAGATAGTAATATACTGAGAGAGATAGTAATATACTGAGAGAGATAGTAATATACTGAGAGAGATAATAATATACTGACAGAGATAGTAATATACTGAGAGAGATAGTAATATACTGGCAGAGATAGTAATATACTGAGCACTACCATTATCCCTTTGTTATCAGAAGTTGAAATATTCGTATTAATGTGTAATGCTGCTTGTGTCAAGTGTGGGATGTTTGTTTACTTTCTACTCAACAATATGTGGATAATTAGAGCTTAGTTTGAAAAATAATCTCTAAATTATTATTATTATTGTTATATAATTTTGCAAACTATTGCAATAGTTCTATTACCTAAATCACATCGCATGACTTCTGTGCCTATGTTTGGATTTCGTCTGTGGGAGGTACACGTTTCCAGTCTTGGCGGGTTGCAGCTATCCTGACAGGGGTTTCGTCGTCTCAATCATAGGTCAAGTTGAATGTTGAGAATGCCCACTCACGGATTTCACTGCAGTCTTCACTAAACTTTACTTTCTCAGTGTCTGCAACCATCTTTTTCATCTCATTCGAGGATCTGCAATTATAATGTTTGAAAGTGGACTGACTGAAGCAGTCCTTAAGTGCTATCTAATAACATGAATTCCCCTAATAGATTTTATCTTGTTTGTATTGAAACTTCTTTCGAAAATGAAAGATATCGAAAACTTGCTGGACACTGAAAGCCGTTTTGACAGTTACGAGAAGCGCCTAATTAGATGTATTAATGTGTACTGAACTACGCGTACATCGCAGTCTCCGTTCTTCTGGGATGTGGTGCTGCGTATTTTGGTGATTGTTATCCGAAGTTTCGAGACAGCATGAAGGTCTGGTCTTCGAGGTTCTATATGTCCATGTCGATATAATCATTCGCACATTCTCTGACACCCAACCGCCACCTCACACACTTCTGAGAGGTGAAGAAAATAAAGATAATTTTTTTAATCTGTAAATGTTCTTCTCGTATATTTGGCTCAGTTTTTCCTGGTGGTTGAGTCCACCTGAATGTATCGTGTCTAGACGTGAAGGTACCTGGACTACATTAAAGTCTGTGTCGTGACTCTGTGTGCGTGCGAATCACTGTAGCGCTGATTTTAATAACTTTAATGGCTAAGTTCGAAATACCGGAAGTACTTTCAGGTTGAGTGTCTCCTAACAATAGAACCAGAAGACTGAACAAATATTCTCGGAACGAATGTAGTAGCACTTAATCATTTGAGACAAGGAATTCATATCGATCAAAAATCAAAAATTAATGAGCCATCTGGGATCCCAAATGCGCACAGACACATTGTAAAGAACTTCATGGTCCTTAGCTTAGCTTGACGATTACTTTTTTAAGTCGAAACATGTCGCTTTAACACCTTAAACGCCGAGTTAAATCCCATCTGCCATCTGATGGCATTATTAGGAGCTCACAATATTCTCCACGTTAGCAGAATAAGGGTTAACCTATGATTTTATTATACAGTTGTGCTGACTGAAATATATGTAATAAAGTGAATATATAAAAAATTCAGCTCATACTTTGCCTCAGTTGCCCAGACAATTCCGTTCCTGCTATACGTGGCAACATTCACAGTTCAGTGCAAGAATCACTTCAACATTTTCATCTATAACTGCAGTCCCCAAAGAATTCTCGTCAACTGGTTAAAGACCGCGAAATATACGCCTTAAAAGACGCTTAGAAATTACGATTTGAGTGTAACAACAGGCCCTGTACTTTTTCTATTCCAAGGACGAGGCTGCTAAACCGACTGAAACATTCCTGTTCGTTTCTGCTATATTTTGGTACATTCTTAAAAACTAGCAACCCACTTTCGACAAAAACACAAGCGCGTAATGAATCATAAACCGCGTCCCGTTTCAAATTTCTTTTTCTATTTTGTACAGTATTCACCACATGTAGTTACTATATATATTAATATGGCACGTCTTTTAACTGGTTACATTTTGTGCGATGGTCCGATATTAAGTTGATATCTAAATTTAGAACTTGAAGTAGATTTTGTATTACCAAAAAAATAGACGCCTTGAATAGTGTTCAGTTATTTCAGTGTAATAGTTGAAGAATAAAAGACCTACGTGATGTCACTTGCTATTTTATTTCAGTTCTTATGTACTCAACATGTTTCGGATATTAATATATCCATCATCAGGAGCTTGCGAGTTGTGCTTCAGCCTGCAACACGGACACTACTCAAACCCAGCCGCACCAAATCTCCAACACACAACGAACCGAGAACGAAACGACCAATGTGGTAATTCAACAGAATAGTCGCAAACTCCTGATGATGGATATATTAATGTCCGAAACATGCTGAGTACATAGGAAGTGAAATAAAATAAGAAGGGACATCACGTTGGTCTTTTATTCTTCAACTATCACAATGACGGATGGTCCAATAAACCTAAGTTTTCAGTGTAATGTTTATGAAAACAGAGAGAAAACATGTGGCTGGAGAGTCACTTTCCTATTACACATTCAACTTTTGTATTTTGTGCAGTCAGTGAAAGATATAAATTTAAGTAGAAAAGGAAATTATAGCTCGATATAAATACTATTTTCCATTTTATAGTAGAATTTAAAGTTAAATGAAACAGAGCTGAAGTGTGTTAGTTGTACTGGCAGTTCAGAGCAAGGTGGTGCCGTGTACTGCAGCCAGAATTTACATACTTCTGTTCATGATACCAAGCAGCCATCCTACATAACAACACCGGAAATACCTAACAGCCTGTGTTCTTTTGCATAGATGAAGTGTGGGGGTGAGGAATAAAATATGTGCCGCTGCCAGTTTCATTTTACTCCTACACGTGATTAATATATCCGATAAACTTGCCCCACTTCCAGGTCCCCCTTTCTCCCATTCGAGATTATCGGTTGAAACGGACGAAGAGCGTGGGATTCTCTGAACCAGTCTTTGACCGAAAAGTAGAAGCACCTGGCTGTGTAATAAACTCGTTATTCCGGTCCTGGCAATAATATCTTTGTTCAATCAACACAAGCATCTTTAATTGATGCTAACCTGTCAGGGGCCAAAACTGAAAAGATGTACTAAGTTTCGATTTCACATCATTTTCGAACATATTCTTTGCAATTGTTTATCCCTCAACCTTAATAGGGGATCCATCAATGTATAATTTGTGTAGTGACTTGGTTACAGACTGGACAACCGGGGAACAATGGATTAGACTCCCTGCAAAGATGATAACCCTCCAATATATCCAAACTGGCTCTGGTTGTCACGTTCCTCCTATGCCTTGGCTACAGTTCGTCAACAGGCCAGCCAGTGAAACTAATTTATAACTAGAGTTACGGCTAAGAGTGGGCGAAGCCATACGTCTACTTCGCCGTATGATTTCCAAGCATGAACAAGGAAAATAGTTGAGTAAAGAGAGACCAACTTGATGTCACTTGCTTTATTGTTTCATTATTTAATGCTCAACATGTTTCGGATGTTAATACATCCATCCTCAGGAGCTTACGACTTATTTGTTGAGTTATTTCATGTATTATATTGCTCTGGTTCGATGTGTGTTGGTGTTACGTTGTGGTTTGGCACTAGTGCCTCAGCTTGCATACGGATACCACACCACCACAGCCAAAACAAAACGTAACACCAACACACATCGAACCAGAGCAATACAACCCATGAAATAACTCAGCACATAAGTCGCAAGCTCCTGAGGATGGATGTATTAACATCCGAAACATGTTGAGCATTAAATGAAGAAATAATAAAGTAAGTGACATCAAGTTGGTCTCCCTTTATTCAACTATCAAGATGATGCACGGTCCAATAATCATAAGAACAAGGAAAACTTTAATATTTATCATCTTATATGACGACAATTCAATCATTCATTAGACTAGAGTGAGAAGGAACTGAATTGGGAATGACCGTCTGTCTGAACATGAAAGCAATAGAATACTTCGTAAATAGGATTAATATTTACCAGTAGACACGGCTTAATATCCCATGTCCCCCTTATCTTATCAATCAATGCTTTTTGAATGTCTTTTCCTCTATTGAACATGGCCGTTATGTGCTTCATACTGCAAAATCCTGCTACCATTTTGTCCAAAACTGTAAGTAATTTTGGAGATGGAAAACCACACAATGCCACCTGTAGACACCTGCTAACTCCTCCTCATGCTAAGAAGCCATTAAGGCGATAAAACACTTCTAATCGGACTAAAGTGAAACACAAAACGTTTCTAATTCCCCCATCTTCGTGTGTTTCACTGCACAATACAATTTAAACTGCGAATTAATTATGGATTCACGGCCGTAATTAACAGAACCACCGAACATTCACGCTACGTTCCCACGCTTGTCGCATCCGTTTATCCAAGTGCATGACTCATATATTACGCAGGGACGATACACCGACCACTCTGGCTGAGTTTGTCCGGTCGGACTTTGTGATGGGATGATAAAAAGCAAGAAGAAGACAGGCAGTGTACTTAAACGTGCTATTGAGACGCGTTCGTGCAAACATTGTTGTAATGGAAAAACATATTACATATTCTAAAAGCGTGTTTGTAGCCTTAGGTATCCGGCATGCAATGCGCACGCGCTACATTTTCATACGTAACCTGCCCTAGTCTACAATATATTTCCACGTTATCTCATAAAAGGCACGATTTTCGAAGAAAAAAAATATTAAAATTAATATATGTGTTTTGATTTTCCTTACAAGATTTATATGAAATATTTCTCATTGTAAGAAGAATTCAGAGAGATATTATTGTAAATGTACATAGGTCTTCATGTAAAGTACCTGCTCTTATTGTCAGATTTTAATTAAACTTGGATTATCCCCACTGATATTGAAAAAAATATAGTATTATACAGGGTGAGCATAAAGTCTTTCCCTGATTACAAACATTTATTACAAGAAAACTACTGTACGTGGAATACAAACATTTTTTTAAATGTAACTCAAAGATTTTTTTACAACACATCAGTACACTTCAACATGTGCTCCTTTTGTTGCACGGAGAACGTCTATTCGATAATCAGTTTCTCTCCACGTCTTTTCCAATATGTCTTCAGTTACTGTAGCAAAAGCGTCTGTTATTCTTGCTTTTCAAATTCGTAATATCTGGAACTGGTGTCGTAAACACTTTGTCCTTAACATACCACCTTAAAAAGAAGTCAAGGGTGGTGATATCCGGCGATCGTGGTGGCCAGGGTGCAGGACCATCTCTCCCAATCCACCTGTTTGGAAATGTTGCATCCAAAAACCAAATGTTACAATAAACACGTGGCATAAAATTTTAGAAACTAAATTAAGTAATTGTAAAAAAAAAAAATATGTGTGTATTCCACGTAGTTTTCTTTAATAAATGTTTGTAATCAGGGAAAGACTTTATGTTCACCCTGTATTTTCGAAAATCCGTCCAGTGGAAGCCGAGTTGTTCCATGCGGACGGACGGACGGACAGGAGGATAGACATAAGGAAACTAATAGTCTCTTTTCGAAATTTTGTGAGCGCCCCTAAAAATGTAAACCTTAGAAATGTTACAAAACTTCTTTCCCAAACCGGACACGGCAATGGGCAAAAACACAGTTAGTAAAAATTTGAATCTATACTCGTATATCCTAACTGCAAAGTTCTGATGATTGTCAGCTCCCTCCCATGGTCAGCACAAGCAGCAATGATGAATCAAACAATGGCATAATGTTCACCAACTTCACTCATAAGACAAAGCACCCCTCCTTCTGCACCTGAGACCAAATGAATTCTTAATGATAGTTTTGAATATAAACCGGTTATAAATCAGTATTTTGTACTTTGTTCAAAAACTTTTACCTACAGCTTTGCGTTTAATATCTGTCGATATATAAGTTGGAAAATGTCGTACATTTGGACGTTCGCAGGTATATGTCGCCTTGTATGAACTGCTGAACACAGATAAATATTCATAACATATTTCGTAGTTATTTTGAACAACATAATTGCATATTAATGCAGAATATCATTCTTCCGTTGTTCGTTACCTGTCATCAGAATGAAAGTCACATACAGACTTAACCTAATCATCACATTCTTGAGTTACATTCCAGATAAACACTACCACAACAAAAATAGGATCAAACAAAATTTCAGGAAGCTGAAATTCTGTTACTGTAGTAGTACTGTTACTGTAGTAGTCTAGTGCTGTAGTAGTACACTTACTGTAGTAGTCCTATTACTGTAGTAGTACTCTTATTATAGTAGTCCTGTTACTGTAGTAGTACTCTTACTGTAGTAGTCATATTGCTGTAGTAGTACACTTACTGTAGTAGTCCTATTACTGTAGTAGTACTCTTATTATAGTAGTCCTGTTACTGTAGTAGTCCTATTGCTGTAGTAGTACACTTACTGTAGTAGTCCTATTACTGTAGTAGTACTCTTATTATAGTAGTCCTGTTACTGTAGTAGTACTCTTACTGTAGTAGTACTGTTATTCTCTTCGCAGTGCAACAGTTGGTATTATTGGTAGCCATGTTAGTGATGATATTAAAATATAAAGTACAAAATTGAGTGGTCTGTTTTGATAAGATTCTCACATGAAACTTCAAAGAATCTGCGACAGACACACTAGTATTGGTGAAAAACGCTTTCGGGAATGAGGCTGTGAACCGATCAAACGTTTTTAGGTGGTATTCTCGATTTCGGGACGCAAGGGAGCTGGTAAAAGATGACGTGAGAGTTGGCCGTCCAAAATCGACTCGAATTGAAGTAAACATTGCTGCTGTTGCTGATTTGTTCAAAAATTACTGTCGAATCTCATCAAGGATGAAAGCAGAATCTTTGCACGTCCCCAAGACTGTAGTTCTTTGGATTCTGGAAGAGGATTTGGGAAAGAGATAGTTGTGTGCACGTTTTGTTCCGCACTCTTTGACACCTTAGCAAAAGGAAGATCGAGTCACATCTTGCCGAGACATTATCGCAATGGCCGATGCAGACAAAAATTTTTAAACAAAATTATTACAGATGAGACTTGGTGTTTTTTATATGACTCCGAAACAAAGCGACAGAGTTGTGAATGGGTCGGTGAGACATCCCTCGGCCGAGGAAACTGAGATTCTAAAGGTCCCGCATCAAGACCATGTTGATCATTTTTTCGACTCTCAAGAAGCAGTGCACAAAGAATTCGTATCAGAGGGAAAAACAGTAAATGCAGAATTTTATAAAGGAGTAATGGATCGCCTCATGAAGCGCATTCCACGTGTTCGTCCAGCTGCATTCTGATCTCGAGATTTTTTTTTGTTTTTGCACGATAATGCGCCCGCCTACAAAGTAGCAAGTGTCTGCCAATTTTTGACCCAAAAAAATGTTACAACCCTTTATCACCCCCGTACTCTCCAGATTTCTCTCCCCCAAACTATTTTCTGTTCCCCAAGTTGAAAATGTAGTTAAAAGGACTCCACTTTGCGGATGTTGTTGAGATCCAAGAAGCCGTAACTGATGAATTAAAGAAGGTCCAAAAAGAAGAATTTTTAGGCGGCTTTTCAGAAACTGCACGACCGCACAAAAGCCTGTATACATGTCAATGTACCTTATTTTGAATAAAAAAGTTATTGTCTTCCTCATGTGTCTTCGAATTTAAAAAAATCAGTCCTAAAACGTTTGGACTGCACTGTGTATATACCAGTGTTTTGAGTGCATAAGTTTAATGTTTTCTTTGTTAAACGCCAATCCTTCTTTTTCCTTCTTTTTCATCTTCTTCTTCCTTTTTCTTCTTCCTCCTCTTCTTCTTCTTTTTATATCCGTGTTTTGCGTGCATCGTTTCACATTTTCCCTTCTCAATGCCACACTCTTCCTTTTCTTGCCTTCTTCTTCTTCTTCTTCTTCTTCTTCTTACCATTATTAGCCCGTGTTTAGTTCTACGAGCCGAGTGCAGAGACTAATGGTAAAATATTAAGCCCAGAAGATCAGAACTGTTGCTGCTACAGCTTAATTTCCATCTTCGCACTTACATAAGGACATTCTTAAACCACGTCACTTGAAATGCATTTCATTTCCACTCCTTTCTGCCATCACAACAAGTACACACAAACCAGCAGAACGGCGAACTTGCGTCGTATACACAGTTTCCATTGTTGTAACGTTGCTTTATGTCGTGCGTGTGGATCGTGAGGCAGACGGTGCGGGCTCCAATAGTGACAATGATGCGTCAGCACGCGTGCGTCCAGCAACCATCTAGCCACTGGCCATGCAACAATAATCAATACAAAACTCGTTTACTGTATTTCAGATATCTGCAGACTATCCTTAACCCTTACCCTGCTAACGTGGAGAATATGGTGAGCTCCTAATAAAGCAAGCAAATGGCAGATGGGATTTAACTTGGCCTTAAAGTGTAAAATGTGTAACTCATTGCAAAACTATGAGAAGAGTCAGTTCTGAAATATTTTGTTATCTGAGTTCCAAAATCGATGTTTGTTGGCGTAAAGTAAATAAATAAGAGGCAATTCGTTTATTAGAAAATATTTATAATTTTTTTTTCTAATTTGATAATTTGTAGACGTTGATTGCCATCCTAAAAAGTTGCGAACTACAAACAACTGACAACCTGGTGCCTGAAATTCAACAACAGAAATTGTGTTTTTATAATCTTCAGTCTTCTTTACCAAAGCGAACAAGCATCCTAGAAGCAAGGTCTACAGACAAAAGACAAAAAGTGAATGGACGAATGATTGGGGTCACCGGAACATCAAACTACATATCCAGCTATGTAATAACTGAATGTGTGCGGAAAAAGTTGTTGTATGGCACTTAAGTAAGGTTCGATACCCAGCTAAAATTCAGTACCGTAACGTATAAATTGTTGCTTTTCTTCTATTTATTTCATGTCATTAACGTTTAACAACCCACCTTCGCATGTGAATTGTTGAAACTGTTACTATCACAAAAGAACAAACCATGGCTGCCACACGAAATTGTTAGTTCGGAAAGTAATTCAATTTGTAACAGGATTCTGCAACGTTCTGTCTAAATTGGACCTTCGACATATGAACAGTTTTATACAGCCAAGTACAGTCCAGTGCTTCACGTAATTCAATCTCGTTCACATTTACTACAGCTGATTTCTTTCACTCCGTATAGAGATTAATTGGCATTAATTTGTCATAATTGACGAGCAATGTGCATGACGATAAATCAGATATAAACGGTTTATAGGTATACATTTATGGTCTTATTAAAAACCAACCAACTAACTAACTAACTAGCTACATGGGGCACAGCCCTTCCTGTTGTCCTCAGCCAATCAAGAAATTTCCCGAGATTTATGGAACACGAAGATTAATTTCTGTATTCGCAAGAGCCGGCCACCTGCCCCGACCTGAGCCAGATCAATCCAGTCCATCCCCACATTTCACTTTCTGAAATAAATTTGATATTCTCCCATCTGTGGCTAGGTCTTCCAAATGGTTTTTTTCCTTCAAGTCTCCCCACCAAAATTTATGGTCCGTGTTCCTCACCAACTATTATGCGGGTGATCAAATCGAGAAGAAGGGTGGATCATGTAGCACGTATGAAGTAGAGGAGAAGTTCACTCTCCTCTACCTCATACGTGCTACATGCTCCACCCTTCTTATTGATTTGATCACCCGTATAATATTTGGTGAGGAACACGGACCATAAATTTCCTAATTATACAGTCTTCTCCACTCCCTTGTTACCTCGTCCCTCTTAGACCCATATAATTTCCTCTGCACCCCATTGTCGAACACCCTCAGCCTATGTTCCTCTTTTACTGTTATTAAAAATATTGGTTATCATTTATTTATTTAATATAATAATATAAAATTATTTAATTGTAATGCGTGATAAATCCGTATCGCTATAACGTTTCTATTTCACTTCTGTTAATTTTTATATCAAAGCGAAAAGTAAGAATAAAGAAATAAGATGGTAATAATAATAATAATAATAATAATAATAATCTACATATATTCAAGGACTTTGCGTGAGTGAGTGAGTGACAGAGTAAATGTACTGCGTGAGTGAAAAATGTGAGTGTCTGAGTCACCGCTTGTTTGTTTATAAAGTACGATATGTGACCAAAGAACCCTTGGAGCATATAGTATGTAATGCAAGACTGTTCTGTGTGAGACAGCGCTGAGGCTGAACATTTGAACATCGAACATGCAACACAACACAACACAACACAACACAACACAACACAACACAACACAACACAACACAGCACAGCACAACACAACACAACACAACACAACACAACACAACACAACACAACAGAACACAACCGGACTGCAGCACTACTAGAATACAGTACTGCTTGGTTTGCTTAAAAAATAAACAGCTGAAGACACAATCCGTGGAGTGGCGCATGAATATTTTGGCAACGTGTTATTTGATGCTATATATTTTGTTATTACTGTTGTTATTATTATTGTTTTTGGTGTTGGTGGTGGTGGTGGTGGTGATAGTGGTGGTGGTAGTAGTAATAATAGTAATAATAATAATAAACCATTATTAATACACACAAAAGTAAGCTTTACGGCTATTTCTAAACCTGTCATCTTTCACATATTCTATAACTGCAAACCAAGTGCGTGCCGTCCGTGTCGAGCAAAAGATTGTACAGTAGGCACTGTATTTGATTTGGTGCAAATAAACAACCAAATTGAAATCCAAGGTTTCGGAATAAATGGGTCATCAGACTTCCACTTGGAAGGTTTCTTGAAACATCTGAGGTATCAACTGCACTGAAAGGCCGGTGACTATTACCAATCTACACGGCGTCATATTGCAGAACACTTAAATTTTAAGAAACACGGCCGTGAGAACTTCAAATAAAGATATTTCCTCTCGTTCGAAGCAAAAATATTTTGTTTATCCTGTATAATTTACAAATTAGAATATGGCCCAGGTCAGGTGACATAGTTAAAACCTTCTTGCACCCAAACCAACAATTTTAATTGACAAAAACTTCCAGTCACCGCAATCAATTGTCCATACTATAGCAATGTATAGAACGTGTATTAAGACCGGAAATTGTGTGACTAACTCAGTTCAGGTCCGTGAGTTCACTGTCTTGCTGTGGGTGAAAGTTTCCGGGGTTGACTTAAGCGTCAAGCATGTCACTCGAGATATGACATCAAATAATGAAAGTTTAAATTCAACACCTTCTTATAAGCCTGTCACGTGGTTCTTTGTTATATTCAGGAGTAAAGGCAAATAATTTTCTTTCACTTCATTTTGATTTACTTACTTATTCACTTACTTACTTACTCCATGGTGCAGAGTTCTTCTTGAGAAGCTAACTGGTTTGCAGCTAGTCAAGAAATTCCCCGCATTTCACGGAACCCGAAGGTTCATCACCGCAATCATAAACGTCCGCCACCTGTCTCTATCCTGGGCCAGCCCAATCCAGTCCATATACCCACATCCCACCTCCTGGAGATCCATCCTAATATTATCCACCCATCTACGCCTAGGTCTCCCCAGTG
>Ga0123357_10005247_pt1 | contig 15454 bp, 12 predicted proteins | sample TergutEmb28metaG_FD_89873 | JGI IMG/M metagenome (GOLD analysis project Ga0123357, IMG submission 89873) | Embiratermes neotenicus P4 segment gut microbial communities from Petit-Saut dam, French Guiana - Emb289 P4 | ecosystem: Host-associated > Arthropoda: Insects > Digestive system > Gut ... | reverse complement strand
TGTGTGGGGTGTGTGTGTGTGTGTGTGTGTGTTGTGTGTGTGTGTTGTGTGTGTGTGTGTGTGTGTAGTGTGTGTGTGTAGTGTGTGTGTGTGTATGTATGTGTGTGTGTGTGTGTGTGTGTATGAGAGGTATTAGATACTTTCTGTTGAATGCTATGTCAGTTGTAGAAAAGGTAAAAATTTGTGAGCTCTTGCTAACTTCTGAATGTTAATATGCACACATATGTATGCATTAAATTATGTATTTTATGTCCTGATGATGATCCATAAGACTGAAACATGTAGCATTCACTGATGAATTTAATAAAAGTTTGTTTTATTTGACAGCAAGACATGTATTAATATTCATACAAAATTTGGTCATCTGGGTTTGTGCACCTCTGGCACATTGTTGCATAATTTAAAAATTCCTGTGATCAGTACTCAGTCTGCTGCTTATTAATGAACTGAAAATTATTGTGTCACATCAGATTTTGTAACAAAATTGTGTTGCGATTTAAAGTGTGTTAATTTTTAAGGATAATTGAATGTTGTTTAATGTTTAGCATGTTATAAAAATAAGCCTGTTTCTGATGATGCTCTGACTGGCATTGGTCTGCAGTCCACAGTTTGAGGAATGCTGGTACATGCTTACCACCTTGTACTCTATTCATGAGATTCGAAACACATGATCTTGGCCTGCATGATGTTTCAGTTTGAGTTCTTCTGGGCTTTCTTCACTTGCTGAAATTCTGAACTAATGTCCCCACCTAATGAAATTCCATATTTAGTTAATACTTAGGTGGCCTCAGCCAATGCCCACTATGTACAGTGTGTTGTTATCCCATATTTAGTGAGTTTTGGTTGAGTAAATAACCTGCATTTAGTGTAAGAAATTTTTTTTTGACTGTCCTGAAGTAATACCTCAGTTATGTTTGATTTTAGTAGAAACTGCAGCTCATATTCACATTTTCTATGACTGGAATTAGTACCACATAACTTTTGTGCTTATTTTATATGTCATTCTTTTCTAAATAGCATATTGGTATATGATTGTGTTTGTGTGGGAACAATTTGACCACTTATGCAAAGACATTATTTTGGAAGTCTTAGAAGAAGATGAACACGGTTCCTTGATATAGTTTTCCATAATGCCATTTAGTAAGAATCTTGATTTAGGAATGCCATTTCCTTGTAAATATGTTATTTACAAGTTTCACTGTATCCAAAGACGTGCTGACCACTTCCTTCTTTATCCTTTTCACCGACATTCAACCCACGAACAGCACTGCATATTTTGTGCAGATTCCGGAATCTTATTACATGAATGCAGTGTCAGTCATGTTATAATGTGAGTAGAGTATTAACACACATTGTTTATTTCTGTATGATGTTTCATGTTTGTTTTGTTTCATATAAGAATTCTTTTATGATACATAAATGTTATCTGTTTTTGTCTTTAGAACAAATACTGAATGTGATTCTGAACTGAAATATGCAGTGTTGTTGCTGAATTTTTCATTTTTTGTGTCAGGTGTACGTCCGTCATCCAGAACTTGCGGCCGCTAAAGCTAACAGAGACTACGTCTTCAAACAAGTATGTGAGGCTGTGAACACCATATCAGATGTTGCTCAAGGAAAGGGACCGACTGTTTCCCAGCATCCATACGATGGTCCTGGTGAACTGGCTGCAGCTTTGGATGACTTTGATGTAAGAACTGTGTTTAGTTGCTTCTTCATTACATTATTTGGATTGTCTTTGTCGCAGCACTGTTTGTAGGAACTCAGCGTATTTATTTAATGCGAGGTAAAGTTGTTCAAGGGGGAAGGAAGAAACAGATCTATAATTTTCTGGGGCTAAACATCTTTAATGCAACTAATTTAAAGACAAGGGGTAATATTAAAATCTGCAGGATCATTATTTTATCTTGCCAGTATCATTTGTCACTTCCTGCTGCTTTCTAGTTTTCCATCAGTTGGGGCCCACACAGTGTAGTTCATAGAATTGTGTTTAATATTAGTTGTTTACTTATTATGCTTCAAGAGGGCTCTGGTATTGGTTTTCTCACCTTGCAAACCTGTCTCACACACATGGCCCAATTAATCCTAGTTGCTGTCATAGCACACCATACACCAGCCATAACATAATGTAGCGGCCTGTCATGGATTAACATTAGGTTTTCTGCAGACCAGCTAGTACCTGTTATGCTGAGAGTCATGTGTCTTCTGAGATGAAGTCAAGTGGCATTGCTAAACAGAACATGTGTAGGGCCTTTTGGTACAGCTTACACCCTGTGGAGTTCACCAGATGCATGTCTTGTAGGAGCTGCATGTGTCACGTGTCATACAGAGACACACTGTTTTGCACTGGAACATTCATAGTGACTGCTGATGTGTACACACTGGACAATCACACTGCTGTAATTTTCATGTGGGCAGGCAAGCCAATAGGAAGTGACATGATTTTTGTCAGATAAAATTATTTGTATCTACGTTCGTCATAGGTTGGGAACAGTTAACACATCTGAGTTTAGAAATGTGTTTTATAAATTATACCACCAAGGATGGTCATGCATCTCACTGCTGCTGTAATTTTCCTACCTTCATTCCAGCATGCTCAATAATACCGTGTAACATACCGTCACTTAGTTGATGCACTTTAACATTCGGGCATCAATTTTTAGGTAAAAGGTTATGCATATGCCCTGAGTACATATGGTACTGATTATTTGGGAATTTCTCTATAGCCTAGCTGTAAAAATTATGTAATGTGGGATGCCAGCTGTCTACATACATAGCCAATTGTCAGTGACAAAAGAATGGAGATCAGCCCGCCTTCTTTTGATGGTACCTAATTTTCAGACATAGAGGACATACAAGGCGGTATCTGTCATACTTGGGAAGAATGTTCATTAGGTTAATTTACATCACTGTAACCAAGTATACCTATATCGGACGTTGAATGGATGTGAATATAATTACGAGATAAGTTTTAAAGAATCAGAACTGTCGTACATTTATTAATTACCAAATACACTTTAAAAGGAGATGAAATTTATAGTTCCTATAATTGCAACACTTGTACTTAACATCTGATTAAATTTGAGTGACATAAAAATGTTAATTATGCTATGAAAAATGGTACTAGTTTTATAAAAATCGTCTGTAGGGTTCCAGGTACTTGACATAGCATTAACTGGCCTGTATAAGGCTTGGATTCACCTCATATCTGCATAATGTAACATGTTACACAGGTACAGTACATGGAACCACAAGAGGAACAACTTTTCTCACCTCATTATCTCCATAACTGTTCAACTTTGGGATATACAGTGGATGGACAAAATAATGGAAAGAGCTTTGAAAGATACAAATTTCTTTATTAATAAAGAGTTGGGTTCCCTTGCCTGTAATACAGCTTGTATACTTCTTGGAAAAAACTCATGTAAGTTCTCAATAATCTCTAGTGGAATACTCTACCACTCTTCAAGAAAAATATCTTCTAGTTGCTTGAGAGATGATGGAGGAGGGAATCTGATTCTCACCCTACTCTCTAAAACTGGCCACAGCAGTTTGATGGTATTTAAGTCTGGCAATTATGCTTGCCAGAAAAGATGTTGAAGTGCATCTTCATTCTCCTCAAAACGAGACTGAACGCTTATGGCTGTATGTATGAGCGAATTGTCGTCTTGAAAAATTGCGTCATTGTTAGGAAACAAAATCTGGTTCATAGGATGCACGTGGTTACCTACAGTGTCCGCAGAGTCACTGGCAGTAATGTGACCATTCAGTGTAATTATAGGACCAGCAGAATATCAAGGCATTGCTGCCCGAATCACCACAGATCTGCCTCCATGTTTCACAGTTGAAACCAGGCATCAGGATTATAGGCTTCCCTGAATGCTCTCCAAACATAAACCCAGTCCGATGTTGGGAACAACGCGAAGGCCGGCTTTCTGATCATATTACGTATTGCCAGTCAGACATCCAGGTTTTATGATTATCACACCATCTTTTTCACCTTTTGGTGTTGTTTTCATTAATCAGAGGTTTAGCAATTGCATTTCTACAATGGATGTTGGATTTGTGAACCTCTAGTGGGATTGTTGTTGTGGCAGCAATGTCTTCAGATGAATACTGAGTTCTGCTGTTCTGTGATTATTAGACACAGTATTCTTCAATGTGTGGCAATCCCTTTCACGTAGTTTTGGTTTTTGGCCACTGTTCTTAGTTGATGATGTCTTCCCATGATCTGTGTCGCTGTAATGACCTAGGACACTGCTGGTCTGGATACACCTAATAAAGTGGCAGTTTTGGTTACAGATGCTCCAGCTAAATGTGCACCAACAATCTGTCCTCTTTGACAATTTGATGTCTCACATTTTGCGATACTTTCGTACAAACTGTTACTAAACATGGTCTGTAATGCATTGACACTGGCACAATACAGCATAAACAAGCAAAAGAATAATGAAAGATACACACACCTATGTTCTTTCAGTACAGCCAACACAAACAGTATTATTTGTCTATTATCTAGTGCTTCCATTATTTTGTCCATTTCCCGTATGTATGGTTGGTTATACGTAAATTAAGCTGATGTACATTCTTCTGAAGTGTGGCAGATTCTCCCTGTATTTATTTATAGTCCTCATGAGTTACATTAGAGAACTATGTGCAGGAACACATTGTTATGGACCCGCTGGCTTATAATGAGGTCCGTACCCGACCGTCACTGGAGGAACGACTAGAGAGTATCATCAGCGGAGCTGCGCTGATGGCAGACTCATCTTGTACACGTGACGAGAGACGTGAAAGAATAGTTGCAGAGTGCAATGCTGTGCGCCAGGCTCTGCAAGATCTGCTGTCAGAATACATGTCCAATGTAAGTTCGGCCCATCTGTACATATCTTCATATCATATTAGTTGTTTGTACTGCTGTTTGTACCTTTGGAGGCAAGTTTTAAGAAACAATGTACTTTGTATTTATTGGTTTTATTATAAGGTTTTGCACTGGACAGAATGAGAACTGAAGTAAATTTTCTCGTGAGAAAGAAACGAGCATGTAGTGGCATTGTTAAATTTTGCTGTGCTCATTTCCAGGACAAATCATTTGAGGAGTTGAAATTCTAAGATGCTTGTTAAATTGTGATATTAGAAGTGTCAGGTTTATTGTTTTCATGTGTGTTTGATCATTTTAGTCTTCATTGTCTTCCCTTCAGAAATAAATATCTTGCATGCAATCAGTGTGTTTGGCATTGCCACACAAATTTTAATTTTTGGGGTTGTTTCTGAGAAGGAAAATAAATAATAATGTTATTGCGACGATTAGTTTGATTATTCTGGCATTCTGGGGCTGAATTTAGGCACTTATAGTCCACATCTGTTATTTGATACCTCAATTTCTCTACCTACATCCAATTTAAAATATTACGAGAAAATCACACAATCATTCTGATGTGTCTGAGGAATTCTTTACTCAAAAATTTCAGCAGAAAGTTGTTTTCTTTAAAGCAGTTTTTATTGATACAGTTCCATTGACATATATATGTATATCTGACAAATTCCAAGATATTTGTGTTATGGCTGGGATTTGTAGGAGTAAATTAAAGTAAACTGTTGAATGTCAAGGACCAATACATCCTTCATCAGCATTTTGTACTTCTACATGTGATAAATAATTTTTTTATTAAATTGTAGTTAGTAAAAGACAGAGAATAAAAATGTACTTGTCAACAGTATCCATTAATTCCCTGATGGTACTTTGTGTGAATCATTTAATGAGGGAAATTACTTAGGAAATCTGAACAGTTGGTACAGTAATGTTAAAATGTGTTTAAGAGGGATGGGTAAAGGTGAACGTGATTGGTGTATGTGAGATTTCAGCCTTTCACCATGATGGATACGTGTTAGAACCGTGTGCTTATGGGCTGTTGCATGGTGTCAGCTGGGTAAAATTCAGTGACTTCCAGCATATCTGGACGGTCCAGTCTGAACCTGGATGCATGGGACTGACAGTATGTCCTAACACACTGGTGAATTTTAACTATTTGATGCCACACAACAGCCCAGAAGCACATGAATCTAATGACCGACCTTGCTGAAGACATGGATCAGTGATAACTGATGGTCATAGTGAGTCTCTTGATGAGCTAAATGACTATCAGTTGCCAAAGGTGATATACCCAATTCTGTAATAAGCAGTGAGTGGATGGGCTTGTACCTCCTTTCTGTTCAAACTTCTGTTTTTTGTAGAATTTTTAAAGCAATTACCTGATAACTGATGATCTGTGGGTGATTAGGGGTTGTGTAGCAAGGCTGGTTCATTAAACTTATCTCTCATGTTGGAAAAAGGAATGACGGTATAAAATAGATACAATGCAAAAGGAAGATATGCGTGATATCTTTGTTGATGAATGAGCTGTGAATCTATATTTGTGTGGACTTTTTCTTACAGTTGGATCTTTTATTGCATTTTTTTTACAAGAACTGAGTAATATTAAGAGCAACAAGGTTCTGTTAAACATATTGAATGTAATTAATACGTAATATCTTGTACTTTGCTGAATTGACAGTATTATACAGGGTGTTTTTGAAATAGATAGTGCTATTTTAGGGATATGTTCTGTACATACACAGCAAAAAATATCTATGTAAATGTGGATGCCTAGATGCTTAATCTTAGAGTTGGCCCATTTTACTGAAATGAGGGGGATAAAAGATAAAGTGTAAATCATCCAGTAAGGGTGCACTGAACATTTATCTACCAGCTAAGGAATTTTCTACTTTTTTGTACATAAATCGTTCCACTTACATGTTGTCAATAAATATTTTAAGTCTTCCATGCCTTGTTATTAGCTGCATATTCATTGGGAAGTTTTGTTATGCTATGGACAAAATGTATTTTACGAGGTTGATTCAAGTGAAAACCTTAAATATTTTTTATCTCATAATTTATTGGACACAAAAAGTACACAATGACTTCATTTTTCTACATAGTCTCCATTGTGCGGCTACTTCATTCACTGTTACGCGGCGATTTTCGTTCGTGATGGCTTCAGCTGCTGCAATGGCCTCTGATGTCACCACTCGGTGTGCCTGACCAGCTCAAGGAGAGTCTGTTACAGAACTAATGCCGTTCATGGACTTCCTAGTCCACTCATACACTTGCTGTAGTGACAGACATGCAACACCATACTGAACTTTCATTCGTCGACAAATTTTGATGGGTTTCACCCCTTCACTACTTAAAAAACGGATGACAGAATGCTGTTCTTCTTTGGTGCATGTTACAAACGGGGCTGTCATCTTTACACTACTACTGTGCCGTCATGTTGGCCACTCTTCAAACCATGAGTATCATTATTGTCAACTTACAAGACAGTCGAGCTGTGTTTCGAATTTTTATCGCACTTTTTAAGGTTTTCATTTGACTCTCCCTCGTAGATGATTTTCCAATAACAAGATTCCCCCCTAGTCATGTTCACACGTGTAAAAACTTTTGAATGATAAGTTGGTCTTCTTCCAAGACATTTTTTACCTTTGACTCTAAACGTTGTGTAGGGAATCATGTCATAACACAGCCCAGCTGTCTTCGTAGCTGTAACCTTTTTCACTTCCCACCCAAACACTTCTTACCGATTCACTTGTCGTTTTTGAATTGCTGGCCTTGCCTTTCTCTGACTTCTCATACATAATGTTATACCAGTTTGTAAAATGATCAAGTCATCTGATATCACCATGCAGTAACCAACACTTGTGCACTACACTTTGTATACCAGTTCACATATTAGTTTCTGCGCTGATGCGTTTCAATATCTGTTTACACCGTCAGTAGACACTGAAATGCATCAGGGCAGAATCTGACATGTGAGTTGGTATACATAGCGTAGTGCACAAGTGTTGGTTAATAAATGGTGATACAGAGCATGATAACAGGCCACCTGCTGTTACAGGTTGAATCCTCATTCTACAGTTGTTTTGCAAATACATCTGTGTGGTCCTGTATGGTGGGGCTATTGATAGGGAAGATTAATTCGCATTTTTCAGATGAATTTCCTCCTTGATAGTGAGGTAGTTCTCCTTTGGTGATAGAATCACTTTTTTACTTTTCCATAAATTTGAAATTGGGTTGAGTTTATTGTACATTGTAATTTTTGTTTTTTAGAAAAAGGTAAAAAGTTAAAGTGATCCCATTACAGGGCCGGTGTGGCCCAGAGGGTGGGTAGAAGTATAGCTCTACTCTTCCATAACCACGGCACTAGAAGGGGGTGAGTGGTCAGCAGCACACCCTGGCCGCACTTTACCCCCGGGAAAGACCCGGTACCCATTGTACAGGAGGCAAATTTTTGCTTTTACCTTGTTCTGAATCTCAAGAGATCTGAAGTTTCCCATGAGCAGACCAATGTTTCACTTTATTTACGGACATGGTCCACATTGAATGGCAAAATCTGTGCCGATTTTTTGTTACAAGTGCCGCAGCATTTCTTTTTAAATTCTGAGCACATATATTTTGGGAAGAGTTAATGTGAAGATGGATTAAACCAGGGGTTCTCAATCTTTATGTCTTTTCCTTAAGAAACACTAGAAAATATTTTTCTGACTGCGGTTCGACAGCCAACAAATCAGTTTTGGTAAAGATGACATACCGCAGCTTTGTTACTGTATTCTTGTTCGGACGTAATGTGCTGATCAGCTGTCCCCGTAAGTGAATATTCATCGCCCATGTTTAGCACAGAGCAGCAGTTGGACTCACACAGCAGTCATAATACATTGCATCCCAAGCTGCATCATGTTCAGCGTAAGAGGGGTGCTTCTGGTGGAGGGAGGTGTGTGCTTTGGATACAACTGCTGCGTCTCCTTGGCACTTACATTTTAAAATGGGCCATAGCTCAGAGATAAAGCATTCAACAACCAGCAGTTACCCACTTTTTATATTGTTTCCCTGCATAGAATATGCCACTACAATAGCACTGTATATCTAAAAGACACCCAGCATAAATGGAGTGATTTTATTAATCAAGTCACATAATGTGACCAACGGTATCCCACGGAACTTTCGTGGAACTTCAGCAGACGAAGGGGCAAATTCTGTATTGATGTATGTAACTTTTATTATTATTGTATTTTCCTCTGTTTCTTTTTCCCCCGGTCTAAACCAGTTACAAGCTGCAAGGGGCGGGAAACGCGGGGTAAATATGAACCCCATTGTGCTACTGATGTGTGCTGGCAGTCCTGGTGCAAGTGTTTTAGATAGTTGCAGTTACACTGTACAGCCTCTTCTGTGTATGCACTGTTTTGCACATATGTTGTACATCTCTACTTTTCTGATATTCTTATTGTGCTTTTAACTCTAGTTACGGTATGTGCTACCATCTCTGTTCTGTTACCTTGCGTCTAATTCTTGTAGCAGAGGTGTGAGAATTTTAATGTGCCTTGTGAAGTTTCCTATATTCGACTTCAGTTTTGTGGTTATTTTCTCTGTCTTTTATTGCTGATCATGAGAAAGTGTTAGAAATTATGAGAGAAATGCAGGTTTATTGCAATTTACATAATCAGCTGGATGGTTTGGGAGCAGAAAAATGTGTACCAAGAGATGAAACCACTGAGGAGGGTAGTGGCAAAGGGTGGGAGCAGATTTCATTCAGCTCTTATCATTGCCGTTGTCTCGTAACTCGCCATTGTTGACTGGTCATAACAAAGGTTGTCATAAAAAAGAAGTAATCTTTTAACAGTTAGTACTGTTCTCTTTCACATCTCTTCATGGGCAACACCAGTAAGAATTCCACTTAAAACTCTTGTTCTTGTTGCTGTCAGCTTTTGGTAATATTCAAATGGTAAATGACATTTTTACACAGTTTTATTATGTTTACTTACTGATTTTGTCAAAGCAGCAGGAGCAGAATGTTAATACGGTATTCCATCACATCATTCTCGAACATCCTTTCCGTTTTTCTTATCAAAATATTGGTGTGTACTGTATTTGAAGATTTATAACAATGGGCATCTACTTGATCTGTTTGTAAATGTGATACCGCCCGTCCTGAAAACTCTGGATGCCCTCGGCTGCATCAAAGTGTAACGAAAGATACTGTCGTTTTCTTCGTAACTTTTCGTTTATTTATTAGGTTGTGATACATTTTATAGTATATTATTTTATTAAGTGCTGTACAAAGTTCGTCAGTCATAATGTGTGCAGCAGGCTTCTAATCATATCTTGGTACGCATGTCATGGCACCATGTGACACAGAGTTTCTTTCAGTGACGTTTGGGTGCCACGTATAGCATGGCAGTGATGATAATTCTCACAAACTGTGCCACGTACATGTTTCTGCTTGGTGTACGAGCTTGTTTCGTGTACTTGCTAGCCTTTTCAGAATACGGTGAAGAAAGTTTTCGTTGCTGTTATTTAAATATGAAAAAGTGACATTTATGAGATTTATTTTGATTTAATGACAAATTTGAATACATTAATTATGTGACAAAATATGGTTTCTTTAAAAATGTGCATGCCTTTACAGTAAACCAAGATTTTGTATTCTGATAGAACATCACTGTCTTAATGTGATGCGATGTGAAGAAGGGTAAGAAATGCTGGTGTAGGGCTGGATTTGACAGAAAAGTGGTTACTGTATTTTCCAAATTGTAAGAAACATCAAGATTTTAGAATGGAAATTTAGGGCGAAAAGTATTTTATACACATTTGAAGGTCAAATTCACACATATTTATTCAATGGCAGTGCAGTGCGACTGAGCGTAGAATTCATTAAAAATCTTTGTCACAGCTGCCACACCTATATTTACTGTTGTTATTGTCCAAAATTTCACCTTTTTAACTGCTACATAAACTGTATTACTATAAAGCTCATTATTGATCTCGGATTTTATGAAAGTTTTCACATTTGTCTTATGTTTCACATTCGATGCCTCTGTTTAAAGCTGTGATACCAAAAATTTGTCAGTGTTCCTTAAAAATGATCATTTTCATAGACACAGAAATTCTGTTGTTTCTCTGGCTTGTTACTGAGTTCTTCACCTCTGCTACTCTGTCAGGCCATTTTGCAGTGTGTACAAAAAAGTGGCTTTATTCTTCTCTGACTTCTTTAACTTTTCCTCTTGATTTCTCCATTAAGGCATCATTTTCTTGGCCAGAAGTGGACCAAAATACCTAACAACTGTACTGTTACTGTGCTGTTTGCACACTTACAGTATATGAAATCTTCCCCTGTTTGCGACACATTCTATGAACACATTTATTTTCAATAAACTTTCAATCACTGGTTGCTAGTGATCACCTAGAATTAGGCACAGTGCACCTTTGTTTCTCTCCTTCCAAAGATGAGTCACTTGATAACCACTGTTACCCCTTCAGCAGACATGGAAATTTCAGTAGCCGTGAAGTTCATATTGATGTACCTTTGAACCAAAAGACAGTGGGGAATTTTTTACAGTGTTTGTCAGGAAAATAAATGCATCTTATGGCCTGGGAATTGTGGTAAATAATCAGTGACAATACCCACTTCTCATGGTTAACTTGAAGAACCATCATGTTCACATTTTCAACTGTTCTTTACCACCCAGCTGATTTCATTATTCCTGTCATAATATTAGATATGATAAAAGGGTATTTTTGGTTACATTAATTTTTCTTGAATATCTAGGTATCTTGAATTCTTTGATTCAGATTTTGATTCGTACAGTGGAATTTTATATTATTTTGTGAAGAGATTTGTGGTACTTTTGGTTGAAAGAATGTTTCTGAAATGTGATTCCAAAAAGTAGTTGTCAGTTGTCTCCGTAAGTTCATTGGAAGTTCCATCATTTTGGAAGGGTTCCATAAACAGATTTATTAAGAAGTTGACCTGTGACTTCATGATATTAGAATTTTTTAGGCAGTTATTCGTTCCTGTAATTGCCTTGGATAGTTGTCCTCTTCTCATAACTGACACTTTTCTTTTGTTGCACTATCTACTCCTGGCTCTTGTTTCACCCTTTGTCACAAGCATTAGACTGCTAACACTGAACTGCCTTTAGATATGCTGGTGATTTCATAGACATGGGGATTAGAATTGTAGGTTTCCTTATCTGCACAACAATAATTTATTATTATTGTATGAAAATATGGTAGTAATAACAATAGATCTTTATTACAACATGCTTTGGCCTATATCAGCTATCTGTGGTTTATTCTGTAATGTAATTAGGATTTTGGTTTTTTGTACTTGAATGATAACTGTTGGTTGTAATTTATATACACAAATAATAATAAATCATTTTTGTGCGCATAAAGAAGCCTATACTTCTGCTTAATTACCTCATCTAACAGCGCATTGAGATGCAAACAAAGACATGGAGATTGTTTGCCTGTGATGCATGGTGGTAAGGCTGCTACTGTCATACTATCAGCCTGTGATTTATCTAGAAGTGCACCGCTTACATATTAATCTTGTGTGCGTCTCTTAACACACATTAATTGGTATAGAATGTACAATATCTAGCTACACATTGCAGCACAAGCAGCAGGTTCTGGTTTCGAGCCAGAGTGTTTCAGTATGGAATCAAGCGTTTTATCAATGCTGAATGTGAAGTGGCTTTTATATTGGGATTGTCATTAATCCTACTCACATATGCCAGCCTTTACGGTATGTTTCAAATGTTCTGGGATAAAGCAACGCATAAATTGAAGTATCAGTTGCTGGTGAGTCGTCTTGGATTACCTTGAAGATAGAGGTAACAAATGCCTTGAAAATGTTGTTAAATAAGTATCAGGTGACACTGTGTCATATCTCAGAGGACTTTAATCTTTATCTGTGATGGTGTGAAAATCTGAGATTATTCTTGTTATGCCTTATTTTAATTCATATCGTGTTTAATGTTCAAACATTAGGGCCAGCACCGCAGCAACCTTTGTACCTTAGTAATTCATGTCATACTGTCACCCAAGTTCTCAGAGTCTGTATACAAAATCTCACATTAATCATCTGATAATGACTTTGAGGTTGCTGAAACAACTGAAATCCAATAATCTGTAACACAGTATAATGACTGTGCTACAGGCCAGATGCCCTGGGGCTTAAATCGGACTGGATCTTGGGCCCACCCAGCCTTCTGTTCGAAGGGTACTGAGGTTCTTTCTGGAGGTAAAGTGGCCAGGGCCTGTAGTTAACTACTCACGTCCGTCAAGTACCAAGGTTAAGAATGAGTGGAGCTATACCTCTGCCTCTCCTATCCCTTCACAACATGGAGAGGGGTAACTTATCTTTTATCTTTTTGTATGGGGTTGTGATTATATTTGAAAAAACAAATTGCTTTCATATTTTTGGTGTATGAAGGTGCGTTCCTCAAAGTACCTGTGCTTGTGGGGGACCGCGGTAGCACAGTGGTTAAGGTGCTGGCTACAAATCGGAAGGTCACTGGTTCGATCCCAGATAGTGTCATTGGAATTTTTCATGGACATGATCCTTCTGATTGCACTATGGCCCTGGGGTCAGCTCAGCCTTTAACAGAAATGAGTACCAGGAGTATTTCCTGGGGGTGAAAAGTGACCGGTGCATAAAGCTGACAACCTTACCACCATCCTGGGCCATTGTCACGTAATCTGGGAACCTTAACTTCCTGGAACCCTCTGGGCACCTGGAGCCTGTAATGGGACTGATTTGCCTTTACCTTACCTGTGCTTGTAACCAGTGTCATTTAAGATACAGTTTTTATATACAGCAGACATACATGCCACACATTAGATGTAAAACATAATCATATTTTTATGTAAACCATACCCTGCTGCTTGTGCTTCTTAATGATAGGGAAATAAATATATTAATCGAAATGCCTTTAGTGTGTTTTTGTATTGTTTTACCAGTGGTCGGTAATACTGTTTTCCGTGTTACTAATATGAAATATATGATAGATAATTGATGCAGTCTTCTGGTGCAGTGGCTTACAAATGTAGTTGGAAGAGGAAGTGGTCCAGAGTCAGACCAGAAATATTATAAATGGATATTATTTTTGGGTTTAGGTAATGGTATATTAATTCATTTGTTGAGTAAGTTATATAACAATGAAACTTCATTGAAGTGTATAATTGAACTGATGCGGTCTTAAGATGGGCATGATTGAATATGTTAACACTTCAGTGTTTATCATATCCACAATTTTTGTTTCGTCTGAAGATATGGTCACAATTATAGTACAACGTTGATTGATTGATTGATTAATTAATTAATTATATAATAAATACAGAGTGTTTCAGAAAGTTTGGGTTAAACCTACAACCACTTGTTTATGGAATCATGAGGGAAAACGTTCCTGTGAATGTAGATCTGCAGATGATTTCTTCTGTTCCTCTCTTCTTGACCTTCTGAGCATGTGTTTTTAAGTTTGACTCCACCTTATTTGAAGCACACTGCATCTGATACATCTCATTAAAACATATAAGACAGTACATGAAATGGAAGTAGGTCATGCCATAGTTTCTCTGGCAGTGTCGTGAAGTCTCCCCCCACCTGACTACTTAAGTTGTGTATGAGAAGGTGGAGATCCGTTGTACTGCATCCTTGATGATGTAACTACAGTAATTAAGTATTTAATGGTGAACTGTTTTACACATTGAGCATACCTTCATATTAGCTCAACAGTATGGCTCATTGTAAGGCTAATATGATGAAGTGCTGTATTATCAATTTGGTTTTTCAAGATGCGGAACTTCAGGCTTGTCTCCAGTGTGCAGTACTGTGCTTGCGGGTTAATTTCAGGGTTACGATTCATGGTGGCACAAAAGTTATTTCATTAATAGGAGAAAGGCCATGTCAAGTGACTTCTGTGCCATCTTGTATGTGTCCTTTTTATATTCCGATATCCGTATTTCCAGACACGATGTTACTGTATTTCATCGTGTAAGTCATTCTTTTCCGAATATTTTATGAAGTTATCATAGTTGTGAGACATATGTAAGGGCTTTTTTTTTTTAATTTGCTTTTATTGTTTTCAACCCGTGTTTTACCATCCAGGTATACCACGGGTTATTTACAGAGTTTTACAATGAGTTTTTACAGTGATGTTTGCGGTGTACATGAAGAGTATCATCAGATTTATTTTTCTTGGGTGTCTTCTTGGAATGCTTGGAAGATGCGTTTGAGGAAGTTTGTGATGCTGACGGTGTTTATGTGAAATTGCAGAACCAAGGATGGGGGGAGAGATTTGAGGACCGTCGGGCGGTCTTTTGACCATAAGCTGCATTCTAGCAGCAGGTGGTGGGCCATTTGTACGGTCTTTGCTGGACAATTGCAGTATGGAGAGGTCATCTTGTTCATTTTGTATAGGTATGAGCGGAAGCTACCGTGGTTTGTTAAGAACTGGGTGAGAAGGAAATTGGGCCATAGGGTAAAGGAAGTGTCTGTGGAAAATGGTGGGTATGTATAGTTTTGTGTGGGAGGCATTTTCAGATTTTACATATATTTCGTTCCAAATTTTTATGTAG
>Ga0123357_10005246_pt1 | contig 15454 bp, 10 predicted proteins | sample TergutEmb28metaG_FD_89873 | JGI IMG/M metagenome (GOLD analysis project Ga0123357, IMG submission 89873) | Embiratermes neotenicus P4 segment gut microbial communities from Petit-Saut dam, French Guiana - Emb289 P4 | ecosystem: Host-associated > Arthropoda: Insects > Digestive system > Gut ... | reverse complement strand
CCACATGTCCTTTACGGACTTCGTGGTCTTCCCTCCTGGGCATGGCAGAAGTGTAACCGACTTCTGAGGTTGGGACGCCCATGAGGCGCGGTTACGTTGTCCCGATGATGTGAGTGGTGATAGGAGGATGTAGTGCCAGGAGGGCCCTTAAACCTAAATTCGACTAACCTACCCAGAACATAGTCACCGCGGGAATCCTCCCCTTCAGGGAAAATTCCCACGGTAGAGCCGGGAATCGAACAGAGACTCTGACCACTAGACCACGAGGCTGGTCGAGTACACAAGATATAAAATGTGGCCTTATCCCGTTGCGACACGCCCGACCTCAGCTTCAGGATTCACCAATGGTCTGGCGCCAACCCTGCCGCCTATTCAACGAGTACCATGGATCTCTCCTGGAACAAAGTGGCTGGAGCGGGAAAATGACCATCCAATCCATCGCTTTCTGAGGTGAAGTAAGAGAGGAAATATACTTCTTCCCTCTCTGCCTTCACGGCATGAACAGGGAAAATTTTACCTTTCAATTTTACGATTGCAAACCTCCAATCAGTAAGAATTCCTAATCCATCATTACCGTAATCTATCACGTTTACCTACTCTGAGTACAAAATTGTGTATTAAAATTAACAGATGAGAGAAGTATTCACAACTTCAATGCACTAATTCTTAGAGATGAAGGCGGATGACAGAAGCTATAGGCCTAATATCCTTCCCTGTTAGCTAGCAGTGTACTAAGAACGTAAGATTCACGCCTTGGTAATTGCCAGTTATATAAAAACTTGTGGTTATGCCCGTCAGAGCGTATAATGGCGATTTCCAATACCTGTCGCAGTTTTTATTTCATAACAAAATTGTTTTCTCGTTACAGAATTTCATAATATGTTGTTAAAATAGTCTGTGAAGATTCAAGTCTCCTGAGATATGATACCGTGCATATTGGTGAAGATTCACCTATCTTTCAGAGAAGCTTTCTTACTCTATCTTCAGGGGCCATATAGTTCAATAGCTATTGCCTGCTGCATTCAACTTCAAGAACCAAGTAGTTTGGGGGATACTTAAAATTACTAGGAACCACTTGGATCCAGACATGCGGATACAAAAAGCTACTACAACGCGAAGATTGGCGTTTTACCTATCGCAAGTCAGAAGAGTATTTTCTTATGTGGAGTATAGTTTAAATATTTTGAGTATGTATAAAAATGGGAAACTGAAGACAAAATTACACTGAAAGTAGAGGAACTTCAGTCGCTCAACCCCTGAAATAGTTGGGTGAACTCTCTAGCTTCAAGACACACACAGACTCGGCGCCGGTGATACTGTTTGTTTATATATCTTTCCTAATTGTAATAGATTTAGAGCCGACCCCGGTGGCCAGGCTATCTAAAGTGTAGATCTTGGGCAGTACCCTTGCTGGGATTGCGGGTTAAAATCCCTCCGTAGGCACAGATGTCTATCTCTTGTGAATGTTGTGTGTTGTCGGGTAGAGAGGTCTCTACGTCGGGCTATTCCCTCGTGCAGAAGAGTCCTACCGAATGTGTGTGTGTGTGTGTGTGTGTGTGTGTGTGTGTGTGCCACTGAGTGTGATCAGGTGCAACAATAACCCTCTACACCTACTTATTGTAAGTGTAGAGGGTTATTTAAGAGGAAAGGTTAAGAAAGAAGAAATTTAGGTCGTGAAATGAAACTGCGAATTTAAGATGCTGGATGTTCCACGGAAAAAAATTTGCTGAAAGAAAATTTGACACCCTAAACTTAATTCCTTTGTATACGTAATTTTTACGGGAATAGGAGTTCCATACAACGAATTACTTCATTCTGGGATGACAACCCTTTAGATGCCAAGGACGTATATATTTAGATAGGGACGTCAATTGTCAAGTTATCGCTAGGAGCCTCGCTTTGTATTGTCGGCAGTGTGACAACTCTTTTCAGCTACAGCGGAGTCACAGTTTTGAAACAAAATACGTTCAGGGTCAGTGCTTAGGACTGGACTACAGTGAAATGTTTATCGATGATTATGTCTGAATAAATTGAAATTATTACGATTGAATCGAGTACCTTCACAATGCGGGTATGAAAGGCTACTGCTACACCATCATGCTTGGTTAGTGACGTGTGTCTGCCCTGAATACGTGTTTCAGACCAAAATAGAGGGAAATTAGCATCGCTCTTATTGTTAATATTCCTTATTAGGAACCACAAGATCTCGCTTACAGACTAGCCTCAATTTTCGTGGTTTCTTTCACCAACTCTCAGAAAACATTGAAATGCTACCCAGAAGCAGGGCAGGCTTGCTTTCTTTCTCATCCTTTCCAATTCATGGTTTGCAGTCTTATAATTCTTCAATGTAAAAATTAACTGAATTAGAAGCATTGTTAAACAGCTCAATAATAAATTAATAAAAAGTAAAAGCGTGTGCAAACTAAACCATTTATTAATTTATTTACCAGTACGAAAATTTTCGATTTGAGGGAGAATATTTGTACAATATGTAACCCAGTGCAGGAGATTTGGCCTTTAGACGGCAGTGAATAGCCACACTATGATCTTCCGAGTTGTGACAGCGTAGTCTAGTATGCACTTGGTGGCGTTTCGTAGGAAATTGCTGCTTCCTTCCTTAGGGTGCGTGAAGATGAAGGCAGCATATCCCTCCGAAACGTCTGCTAGCACACTTAGGACGCTACGTGCCATAACACACAACGCTTTCATCTAAATAGGTTAATTGTTGTGATTATACTGAATATATAAATCCCAGGCTCTACAGAGCAAGTCCGTCGTAGTCACTAACATTTCCATGCACTCTGTTACAAACATGCGTCATACAAATTATAAAGACAACTTTCTCTCCTTTCTTTCTGAAAAGAACATTTTCATTTTGCCCAGCTAATAATAAAACGGGGGGGGGGGGGCACGCGGTGGCGCACTTGGTTCAGGCACTGCACTACAAGCCGCCGGTAGGTCGGGATTTCAATTCCCGCTGGTGTCATTGGAAATTTTCATTGACTTAATTCTTCCGACCGCACTATAGTCCTGGGATCCACTCAGCCTCTAACAGCAATGAGTACCAGGAATATTTCCTGGAGGTAAAGACGTCCGGTGCTTAGGGCTGACAACCTTAACACTTTTATGTGCCGAATGTCTAGAAATCTAGAAACCTCAACTTCATGGAAACCTCAGGGTCTGTACAGGGATAGATTTATCTTTTTAAATAATAATACTGGGGTAATACGGACAGGGATAAAAGTATTATTCGAAATGTCACACACCAAGGTGTATTGGCTTAACGGTTATTTAACACATATGACAGAGCTGTACAACTTTCTCTCATCTACGAACTACCTTGCTACGTATATTTAGTTGGGGTGTTGACATGCCATCGAGTTCTTCCGGATAATCTTTACTCTGTGCCACTTGTGACGCAACAGTTAGCATCAGCACGTTGAAGCGTGTTAATGCCTCCTCTAAACACACCACCATCACTACTTACATAACCACACAAATTTAATTATTTTAATTCCTTAAACTGATGTTGTCGTATTTGCCTTTCGGACATGCGATACATCATCAAAATTCTGTGCATGTTTTTAGCTTGAGTTTGTACCTGGATATCATGGCTTCACGTCTCCTTTTGTGACAATTTTCAGGTTCGATATCAGTCGTCGTTAATAACATTAGCATTAAGGAGCACTTCCCAGCAAATCACATAAATCTCAGTTCCATACTGCGTTGTAAGCCTAAGTCTAGCCCAGCACACTTACAAGTGTTATAAAATTTCACCTTACAACCTGCCATGAAAGGCACAGAAGGGGAGTAGAAGTATCGCTCTACTCTTTCTTTGACCACGGCGCTAGATGGGGCGGGCGGTCAACGTCACGCCCCGACTGCTTTGCCCCTGGCAAAGAGAACGGGTACGCATTGTACAGGAGGATGTTTGGGTCCTATGCCCGGTCTGGACGGGTGGTAAAAAATTGCCTCCACGGGTATTCGACCCCCAAACCGTCCAGCCCGTAGCGAGTCGCTATACGGACTATACTATCCCAGCCCACCCCACTATTGTTACAGTTATTCTAACTAATTTTTGTGAAAAACCATTAATGAAGTGTATGTTCCGCCTACTTGTTGAATCTGCTTAGTATACCCTAAAAATTCGTATTACCGTTCTGATTTCAACAATTAAATTACAAACAACATTTCACACGCAACGCGCGTGCGTTACGTGTGTGTGTTTATGTATGTGTGTATATGTGTGTATGTTTGTGTGTATGTATGTGTATGTATGTGTGTATATGTGTGTATGTTTGTGTGTATGTATGTGTATGTATGTGTGTATATGTGTGTATGTTTGTGTGTATGTATGTGTGTATATGTGTGTATGTTTGTGTGTATGTATGTGTATGTATGTGTGTATATGTGTGTATGTTTGTGTGTATGTATGTGTGTGTGTTTGCGACTGCCTGAGTCTTGCGGCTTTTTTACTTACTGACATCAAAATAATAGTTAAAGAAAGATTTCAACTGCTCTTCAAGTTTATGTTTCGTGTCCGACACAAAACCCTACATTTCTATTCAAATCCATTATCATAAATGGTTTCAAGACACTATGAGAAATGACACTAGTGTCCCTTCCAGAACAAAATTTTGCATTTCTATCATGCAGTCATTTTTAATTTTAAGAACTGGAGATTATGGCATTTTATTACTTCGATTGGCATAACTTCTTAACAATTTATAAAAATAAGTCATTTTGTTCAATAGTTGACCTGGGAGGTCACAGAAACACACAGAAAGCATGGTGGCCACATACATGTACAGCTGCTTCGTACTTGAAGTAAGGAAGGTATGGTAAACAGTATTAACACTCCTGTCAATAAAATAAGTGCTCACGTAAAGAACGGAAAATTGGCCATGTCCAACATATTATTGATAATTACGTATTACTAACTTTTTTACTATGGTGCAACAGCCCCTAGTGGGCCAAGGTCTCCTCATTATCGAGAATTCATTATCACACTCAGGCATACCACACTCGGTAGGACTCAGCTGGACATGTGATCAGCCCGGCGCAGAGGCCTCTTCCTAACAACACAAAACACTCACAAGAGACAACAATTTATGTCCCCGATGGGATTCGAACCCACAACCCCAGGAAGCAGGCGGCCGCAGACCCAGACCTTAGATCCCGCGGGCGCTGGGATCGGCAATTATTTTTAATAGTCCCTAGAAAACCAAGATAAGTGGTACCATAAAATTCGGAGTCGGTATAGTGACTACACTACGGGCTAAACCATCCGGATTTCGATTCCCAGTAGAGACAAAGTATTTTCCTCTTCTCCAAAAGGTCCAGATCGGTCAGAAGCCCACCCAGCATCGTACTTAAGAGTATTGGGATCATTCGGGGGTAAAGCGGCCGGGGCGTGAAAATGATTACCCTCTTTCTTCAAGTGCCAAAGTTAAGAATGTGTGGATCTGTACCTCCACTCTCTCTGTATGCCTTCATGGTTTGGACAGAGAAAACTTCTCTTAAATAAAAATAAGAGCTGCAAGTTATTAAGTCTTGACATACCTATACATCAGGACGACTTGATTTTTAAATATCCGGCAACGTATAATTCTCTTTATTAAAAATTAATTAGTTTTAAGCGTTTGTAATTGGTGGGACACGTTCCTCTTCTCACAGTCGTCTATTATAACATAAGTTAAAATCAGAACGGAAATATCAATGTTTGTAAGTGAGATTTCCTGTGGGTGGGATGGGAAATGAAAAACTTTAGACTTATTTTTTGTTGTCTTGAGTTTTTCTGCCGCATCTAGAACGACTCAGAGGCGCAAAAACTGTTCCCGTCGAAAAGGAACTGGAGACTAGTGGTAAAACTGCCCGTGCGTGAAGTCTGTCACTCGGTTCCATTTAGTGTCGAGGTTAAGGATGGGAGAAAGTGTACTTCCACCACCCCACACTTTATGGCGTCTTCTTACATTGATCACAGCAAATTTTTTCAATGTTATGGTGCTTTTCATTATTCAGAATATTTTGGAACAATCATATGCTAAAGAAATACGCAAACAGGAAGAAGCAGATGCAGGTCTCCTTGCCGTTATACGCCTTTCAGACTGCCAAATAGCTACGGACGTTTCGAAGAAATTTGATATCATCTTCAGGGTCAAGCAGCTCAAGAAGGAAATGAAAGTAATTCTCCCCTTCGAAAATTCTGTCATTATTTAACAGTCGGTGCAAAGTAACATCTCTGAAGACCTGAATCTTCATCAGAACCTCTGACGGAACCTTCAATCCCGCACCTCTATACCAAGAAGTAGGTAGGATAGGCACTATATCTCTTCCAGAAGGCGAATTATAAAACACTTCTTCAGTCCGGAATGAAATAAATTATTAATAGTCACTCACAGAAAAGAAGTTGGGCTAAATTTCAAAACAACTGTAGATACAAGTGTAAGAATTTTGAAGTTTAAAAGTTACATGTAGCTTCTCCATTTCCATTTCAGTTGTGATTAAACTCCTCTATGAAATCATTTTAAATTCATTTATATGTATTTATATGTATATATACATATATATAGGACTAACAATCCATTTTCTACAATTCCTCTTCAGTCACTTCCTCCATGCTCTGCTCAATTTTTCACTTTATTGCTTTAAAAATATCATCGATTCTTGTACCTAACTATCCTTCTAATTATTTTTCCACATACTCTTCTGTCCTTCTATTCATTCACTACTAATATTACAAATATTGGCGTGTTTTCAAACGTTTCTAATAAACACACTAACAAACTGGATATGAAATAAGCTAGTCACATGTAGAGGTTATGTACATACCATATACACAATACTTGTCAATTTTTGGCATTAACATTTGGCATTGGCTCGGGGATGACTTGTTTATTCTTTGTTAGCGTTTAATGTCACACAACCTCACCTTTTTGTTATGGGTCTATTTTAAACTAAGATTCGTTCAAATTTTGCATAATATTATACAGCTGTATCACTTGATGTTCAACAAAAATAGATCAAACATGTCACGAGTTTCATTATCATAATATCTTAAACGACATGCAGTTCAGTACAACAGAGCAATTGCCCATACAGTCACGTACAGGGTCAATATACCTCTCTGTCATGCCTGCCACATTGTCGTCTTTACGACGTGGTTCCGGTTGACGATCCTCGAATTAACAAATCAAAGTTCTTTCCCTACGTCAGTAGCGCAAAGGAGTAAATTGCCGCGGTTTGGTCGGACACAATTTCTAAGATTGACTTCTCTCATCACCAGCACATTTAGTTTCTAAAACTGACAAACTACCTACCATTTTATTGCCACTTACAATACCTATATACTTTACTTTAAAATGATGTTTCTGCAACCGCTATTTCACTGCTTTCTGCCACGACGCTCGCTTCCTTCTGGTTTCAGGAAAAGTACGTACAACGTAATTCTATGTAGTACAGTCCTTGCTGAGACGCTAATGTTTGCTTAGTAGTTTGTTAGTAACATAAAAGAAGCCTCGTTTTTATGGAAAAGGAAACCACATTACTGAGTCCGTTAGGCCATAGTTAAATCTTAAACTGCCACGTATGGATCCAATAGATCGTTTCAACAAATCAATGTGATATTTCCTAATATGCTAACTACATGACTGTTGTTACTTCCCTCCATGAGGTGGAGTGCTGTGTCTTATGACTTTGGCGATTGCTTTTTCTATACATTCTCACCAACCCTTTGCAAATGGAAGCCTTTCTTCCATGCAGCGTGGATAAGGGTTCAAATAACATAGACGATTAGAAGGTCTTTTTTTGTACTTGAATGGAAAGAAAATGGCACTGAGTCTTTTGCACCTCATTCCTATATTATCCAACAAAAGCTGCACACTAACCTGTCTCAGGACTTTTGCCCTCCACGTGAGGAAAAAGAACGTCGGAAAGATAGATAGGAGCTTGCAAGCCAGGGGGATGGTTTTTCGCCGATATATAACTCTTGAGTAACGCGACTGTTATCGGGCTGTAAAATTTTTAAATTTATAATAATAAAAATAATAATATGGAAAAGACATAAATGCTTACTACTATTCAGAATTAAAACCTATGTTTATCGTCTGGCAGTAATATTGCAAGACGTGGATACAAGGTAAAGCTGTCCTTTTACATGAAATAAAGGTAGAAAAATGAGTGGCCGTACAGCTCAACACATTCTTAACCTCGTCAACAGATGAAGGTGAGCAAGAGCTTCATGTCTCTGGTGCTTTAAAGCGAGGGAGGTGCTCCCGTTACCTTTCGGAGAGAAGCATTATTGGGTCCCAGACCCGGTTTGGACATTTTGAATAGAGGTAAATTTCTTGCCCAACAGGGAAACGAAAATGGGCTTCCCGGTTGTCCAGCACGTAAGGTCGTGTCATGGCTTAAGCGGCTGACCTCTTAGGCGGAAGACGGTCTGCCGGTCCAGGGAAGTCGTTATGGAATGTGGTGTAGACAAATTTGTAGTGGGATAATTCATCTGAATATACGGCTGCCCGTGTCAGTATTATTCCACTATCATTCCGCACTCACACTGCACTCATCTGCCATCGAAGCCATATACTCTTAGAGATTGATAACGTCATTCAACAGAAGACGTCATTTCGTCCAGCGAGTAGCCTTTACCCTATAATGAATGCGCTATCACCTCTCATCTACACGTCGATATAGCGCAGTACAAGAAACGCCAGTTCGAACAGATCGAAAAGTTTAAAGATTATCGTTTCATTGTCATACAGTCCGTTACCTCTCTTTACTAAAAATCCGAATTTCTCATCTAACTCTCTACAAATTACAAACTTACAATAATTAAAGCGCAAGAACTGAAGAGCGCACCCTATTTTTAGAAGCTAGCATTTTTCATTATCATGTTTCATGTTTATACGTTTCATTCATTAACACCGGGTATGTAGCTCTAATGTTCCATTTAAATCTTCATAGAAACGAGTAGAAATCTGATACTTAATGTATACAACACAGATACGAATAATCATTTTCCAATACTACTCAATCTTCACAATTGGCAATAAATTTACCACGAAAATTACACTCTTTTCGAACCCCTGGTTTTTCCTTGCGGTCTGATAAAACGTTCTAGCGAATAAAATGACGACCAAAATTATCTACCTTATGAATAAAGATTGAATTTGTACCTCATAAAAAACATGGTGTGTTTCCATTAGAAAGATATGTATAAGGAAATAATTGCTGTTCGTCCTAAGAATCGTATGGAACACATAAACAGAGTGTGTGTAAAAATTTACAGCTTTTAATATTAAAACTACCAATACACATAGTGACCACTAGAGATAAAAGGGTGTGATGATTAAGTCTTACTGACACATTTAGCTTTGGTATGGATGCTGAACGGTTACAGAGAATTAAACGTGTATAAATTGAAGAAGAATTCCATAATACTGACATTTCACTTGGAATTGGTAGATAAAAAAATAAGTTGGAATGGGCACGGTAATAGCCCAAATATTGTAAACAGTGACTGCTCATTCAATTTTATCGCGTTCGGTGATTGTATATCAATTTTTAACACCTTCAGGTTTTAGGACTACTTTTGTCTTAGTGTTTAAGGACAAAGAATTGAATGCGATATTTCGGAGGATGTCTCTACATTCTTGCTTTAGTAAGATGTTCGGAGAAAGAATCTACTCACTTGGGACCGACAGAAAGAGAGAGAGTGATTCTCAACCTCCGAGTAGCATATGTAAGTTACAATAATAATTTATATCACGCTAAGTTCAGGTTCTGTCAAGAAAGGTAAAATGAACGATTACTATTCCCAAATATTTCTGTGCATACACACATCTTAATTTACTTATTTTAATTGCCTAATGATGGTCTATAAGACCGAATAAGGTAGAATTTGCTGATGATTTTAATAAAATTTCTTTGTGTTTAACGGCAACAAGCATACTTATTTACTTAGTCCATGGTGCAGAGTCCTTCTTGAGAAGCTAACTGGCTTGCAGCTAGTCAAGATATTCCCCGCATTTCACGGAACCCGAAAGTTCATTACCACACTCACAAGCGTCCGCCACCTGTCTCTATCCTGGAACAACCCAATCCAGTCCACATACCCACACCCCACCTCCTGGAGATCCATCCTAATATTATCCACCCATCTACGCCTAGGTCTCTCCAGTGGTCTCCTTCCCTCCGGTTCCCTACCAAGATCCTATACACCCCCTCTCCTCACCCATACTCGCCACATGCCCAGCCCATCTCATTGCAACCAGCATACTAATGTTACAATAAAAAATTACTCTTACGTTAATAGCAATGAAGAACTAATACCAAGACAGATAATGCATCCGAATATAATACAATCAAAGGAAAAAATTAACCAATCGCAGCAACATTGATTTTACCTGAAGAAGAAGAAGAAGAAGAAGAAGAAGAAGAAGAAGAAGAAGAAGAAGAAGAAGCCTTTTTTGCAAGCTGTGTTTCAATTTTTGTATTTTTAAATCATGGACGAAGGACAATTTCCAAAAATTGAAAAGTGTTAAAAGAAATACATAACTTTCGTTAGTGGTACATTTAAGCAAAGCTACTAGCAGGGAGCACGAAATGAAAGGACGGTGTCAAAATGAATAGTCTTCTTATTCGTGTTTACCAGTTATTACATGCAATAATTTAAGTCGCAGACAAGTTGCTTTTGTATAGTTAGATGTTTCATGTCGTGATATTTCTCGGCCGTGTCTTTGGTCAGGCAGTTAGTTGCCGTCTTCTCACGGTAGAGAACCAGTCCTGATCCTAGGCTAATTATATTAGGATTTGTGGTGGGCAAAGTGACACCGAGGCTCTAGGACAGGATTTTCTCCGAGAACTTCCGCTTTTCCCGTCAGTACATTCTCGCCAGTGTGTCACACAAATTCAATCATTTATTTGTTCACTTATTCACTCATCTATCACCGATGTTATCTAAAAACTGACAGGGTCGTTAAATGCACATTTGAGAAAAGTGCCTATTTCCCATTTATTTTGCAAAAATTAGGCCCTACATCCCGGTCACTTTAACTCTTGAATGTCAAAATTGTGTCAAAGATTTTATGGAATTGAATATTTGTAGTTTTTGCAGTCCAAATTGTAAAATATACGAGACGGCATAATTTCGACATATTTTAGTTAGCTATTCTTTATAAATGATACTCCGGTAGAGAATTATTCATAATCTCCGATGCAGTGAATATCTGTTTAATTCATAAATTCATGCTCTCAATGGCGTAGTGTCTTTGAAATGAAAGTGACAGTTATATAAATAACAAAAAACCTCCATTATTCTTAAAGTAAGAAATCGACATACGCTTCTCTTGGAATGTTCTTTTTTTCTTTTGCTTAAAAAAGCATTTCAAAAGACATAGTAAGACCAGTCACAAGTAAGCGGTTTGTGTTAGTCACGAGTTTTTTTTTTTAGGGTCTTCTGTGCCAATGAATTACACTTTCAAGATCGATCTCAAAATCTCCACCGTCATCTTCTGTCATATCCCGACAGCAGAAATGATAGCCCAAAACTGGCCTTGAGTTGACTCACGTAAATAAGAGTCATTGACTTTTCTATATTTGCAAGTCATTTTGATTTATATAGAAAAGAAAAAGTGCTAGGTAAGAGGAAAAGTAAATTAGCTCTCTTTATTTTTGTTTCCATTTTGAAGGCTGATATAAAGTTTGCAACCATTAACTGTAAGAAGGAGAAAGCGCAAAACCTTCTAACTGGAAAACTTGTCTTCCACAGGGAAAAGGGTGGTTCTATAAACATCTGTGACAGTAGCTCTTCCGTTACAGTATTATGATGTTAAAAATTACTTATTAGGAGAATTATAATTGATGTATGTATACATAAACATATAATATGGTATTTGTGGAGTCTATTGGCATTTCTTTAGTACAGGTGTGTGCATATGACGGTGAGGACAACCCCATCTGATTCGCCGAAAAGAACCAATGCGAAAGGAATAATGGGAAATGGAATTTTAAGGGGCCAATTTTTATACTGGGAGGGGATAATTAATGTGCATGGTATGTGGTGTAAATCCTGCTTGGAAACTGCATGTGGACCTGAAATATAATTTTGGACATTGACTATAGATAGCTACATGCGCATGAATTTTGAGTTATAATTCTTTACCGAAACATCCTTCACCGCGTACAGGGACAAGATAAGGAGTAAAAAAAATCAGTCCCGTTACAGACCTGGAGTGGCCCAGAGGGTTCCAGGAAGTTAAGGTTCCCAGATTTCATGACAACGGCACAGGATGGTGGTAAGGTTGTCAGCCTTACGCACCGGCTGCCTTTACCTCCAGGAAATGCTCTTGGTACTCATTTCTGTCGACCACAGGGCCAGAGCGCGATCGGAAGGATTATGTCAATGAAAAATTCCAATGATACCATCTACAAGATAAGCAGTAGGATTGAGAAATCACAAGAGGTTAAAATATTTTAAGCAAGACTAAGTTCTGAAGTCGAAATTGGAGATTTCGAATACTGAATTGTAAGGAAGTGTGAAATAGCAGGCAGAGTGCTTACATTATGATACTGAGTCAGATACGATGCATTAACTTATCCTCCTTTCGTTCATATTTGGCGTTCTTAATGTATCGCAATCAGGCCAGGCCACATTAGTATTCAAGAAACTGGTGTAAGATTGAAAGTTCACGTCACAACAACGAAGATGAATATTTCGTGATGATACTACAATAACAAAGAAAGTTCTATTCGTAACGACACGAAACTCACAAAGCAGTGAATAGTATACCCTAAAATTCATTGCAGCACTAAATTCAACACAATTCAAGAGACCTTCCGGAATATTACAGTCCTGTAGGCTTTACTTTATTTTTACTTCCGGTGGCCTATAGACAATACAACGAATGCTCACATCACGATGCCGAAGAAGCAGTGTTCATTGTAGTGGTTAGGAGGGAAACTTAGAGTCACAGATGCATGAGAATTCTCGTAGTGTACCACCACGAAGAAAATATGCAATTTTGTGTTTAGGCACCTCTGACAACTACAGGACGGGCAGGAAATGTAAATAACCAGGCTGTAGGGCTTAAAGAGACACATGTGAAAAGAACAGCTATAAAGTCTTTTCTGTATCTAGAAGCAACATATTTTTAACTCAAGTTGTTTTTAATTGTTATATTGTTAATATTTCAGAAACTTCCATCACACATGAGGTGAATATTTTTCCTAAGGATATATTTGAATTTTTTCTTTAATTTTTATAAAATGTGGATATAAAAGTTACTTCCATAATCACACAGAAGTAGACTACATTCTTCTGTTTTCCATAAGCAATTTAATTGTGCCTAGTAAATTCAAATATTTTAATCACAGTGGCCGCGGAGCGTTGTAGAACATATACGGTCTTGGCCCGTGTTGCTCTTTATAAGAGGGTGACAGTTACCCTCTAGTAAGTGCAAATTAATATATAAAAACTCTAACTTCAGAATTACTTCTCTATCGCAACAGATCCGAGAACGGTGTTTTTGAAAAATGAAAATCTGCCATAAATTTCGTTTCCCCATGTTAGTTATCTATACTGAACACATATTTTTCTCTATTCTTTCTGCAGCGTCAAGTGACCAAGTGACATGCGAGGAAGGGCAATTCTTTCAAATTGTCCAGTCCAGATCTGGGGTCCACGCAACCTCATAAGGAAACGGTACCGGTCACCCTTTCCCAGAGGTGACAAGAGCGGAGGGAGGTACGGCTGACCATTCACTGCGAGAAGCTGTAATTCCATTCCACGACATGGGTTCATGTTTTTGTGCTAAATCCTGCATTCGTGTTAAAAATAAATTAATATGTGAATTTACGCTATAATTATCTCTTTTGATATATTTTCAGCTTCCGCCCTCGCCGAAATGAAATCTGTCCCCTCTATTACTTGTTTAAGGACTATAAGGGTGAGTACTGCCAGCACAGGAAGTACACTGAAGAATGTTAACGTTTAAACCGGTGACATTTCAATTATCGCGCGTTTTCAGCATAAGTGTCCAATGGGAGACAGTTATTTTAAAATTCTCTCTCGTGAGAAGAATACTTGGGGGTTTTCAAATATCATATTTCTACACCGATTTCTCTATTTAAATTCTCAATCGTTTCTATTGAGTAACTTAATTTCACATAATTCAGTTGTCTGTAAACTATTCTGTTCCTCATTTTTATACTCTCAGAGAAACTTTCGCTGCTACAGATCTAAAGCCCTACCAAATAAACCTTGGCATTGCATTAGGCAAGTTTAACTGCTACAAAAATATTTATTACTTTTATTTTTACTTTAAAAGAATGTCTCGGTTTAAGTATCGTCAGTGGAATAACAGATCTTTCTTGTTTTATTTTCATAGAATTATAACTCTTCATGTTACATTTCAGCGTCTTTCAACTTGGTTTTTCTAACCGTGAAATAAAGTTAATCTGAATTACACAATCGCAGTGGCTGTACAGTGGACATTTACTTTTCCTTTAAGGAGAATCTGTGATTACATAGTCCTGAACTGAAGTCCTGTGTTTTCAACGTGCATTCGAGGAACTGTAAAACCCGGAGTACCTTCTAAAATCATTCCACTTGTTTAACACATAAATTGCATTGTTCAAGGCAGGGGTTTAAAGGCTTGAATAGAAAATTTGGCAAATATTAATAAAAAATTCGTTTAAGATATTTTGTACTAACATATTTCCAACAGCTATTTTATATGTACTTCCAAGTATCTGTCAGCACAGAAAAATAGAATTTCATTAATACCCAGTTCCCAAATCAAAGTCTAAAATGATAAAACCCAGTCACCCTACTATCCTAACGGAACTATTAATGATGTTATCCCAGCTGTATTAATTTCTACATCTTTATTTTAAAATCATAAATTTCACGCCCATTCAAATTATAACCGATATAGGGAGTAAGTCCTTTATTAAGAGTCAAAATTGTACATTGGTAGATAGATCAGAATTGTTTAAATTGTTGGTTTGGTTTATGATGGAGGAGAAATTGTAGAGAGTCAGTATTGCAGCTTACAGGGACAGAGAGTTTTATGGCGGGTATAGCAAACTAACAATTTCGATGTTTGTCAGCGTCAGAATTGATGGATTAGGGAAGGCTTGAAAAAAACTGCCTTTGTAAACATTGACAGTTTTTGGGATATCTTAAATCTTGCTGGGAAGATGTACAGTGTTAGGCACGCTTGGACACTAAAAGAAATCAGTAAGACGCGTGAAGGATTCACACGGGCGACGACAATGGAACGTTACATAAATGAAAGACAATGGGATTGACGTATTAAAATTTTTGACTTTTGGACCTATTAGGGAGCAGCGAAATTTAACATCTAGTCAATCGGAATAGTAAGAAAATTTAAGAGAGGATGAACTTGAAGCTTACGAGTTTTGGAAAACCTAACGCAAGAGAAGTCTGGTT
>Ga0123357_10005245_pt1 | contig 15455 bp, 6 predicted proteins | sample TergutEmb28metaG_FD_89873 | JGI IMG/M metagenome (GOLD analysis project Ga0123357, IMG submission 89873) | Embiratermes neotenicus P4 segment gut microbial communities from Petit-Saut dam, French Guiana - Emb289 P4 | ecosystem: Host-associated > Arthropoda: Insects > Digestive system > Gut ... | reverse complement strand
GTTATTTCCTCATTCTTAGGACAGAACATCTTACTGATCATCCTGCTCTTAAACATCCTCAGTCTATGTTTTTCCTGTATGTGAAATTTCAAAGATTCACTGCCATGTAAACCGTCAAGCAGTTATCAGTATGTTTTTAGGTTGCAAACGGGAAGATAGAATTTTCTGAACCACATGGTAGCAAGCATGCCCCAAGTTTAACCTGCTCCTAATTGCTTGATCAGTGGTATTTTGTTTTGTTAGTGTCATTTTTAAAAGATTTGCTGGCAGCTTTTATTTTGTGATTTTGTGCTAGATTTTATCGATGAGACATGAAGGTGTTGTTGTCTAAGCATTTACTACTATGCTCTCCTGCTGACTAGTGACTAATAAAGCTTCTGTGCTTTTCTTATACAGTAGGATCTCGTTTTGTGATGGTTCGTTTTATGACGATTCACTTTTACGACCCCTGTCGAGTCGGACCGAGCACTTCTGACTTGTGGTGCGTCACTGTTGCAACTCAAGCATCCTTTCTCTACTTAGTGCACTTCTTGCTCTTTTCCAGTGTGCATGTGTTTCTTCTTTTTCTGTTTTAGTGCAGTTCTTTTGAATTTATTGTGATTTTTCCACCCATGACGTCCATCAAAGAGACAGAAAAGAAGAAAAAATCAAAATAGTTGACATTACATTCTTTCTTGATGTCTTCTGAACTACGGCCTGGGCCTTCTTCAACAAAATAAAAAGTGATTTGATTGATTTTTTTTTTTAAATTATCTATGTAATTTTCTATATACCTAATTCATTAAGTGAAAACTGTATGTTATAATGTAAAGAAATATTGTAAATTGTTAAATTATTTGACTTGTTTGGCCCATAAACCTATCTCAATTTAAACCATTTAAATAGTACTCATTTTATGACGATTTGATTTACGACCAATATTCGAGAATGTAACCTCATCGTAAAACAAGACCCTTCTATAGTATTATGTTTCTTGCCCAATTAATTTACATCAACAGTGTACATGAGAAGCCAGTAAATTCCATTCAGTTTCTGTCCTTTTTGGTTTTCTTGGATTTTCCTAATGGCATATTGTAAAAGAGATGGAAAGCAGTGACAATAGGCATTTCTTTGTTTTTTAGGCAATTGTGAATAGGAAATGTATCAGAGAACTGTTTACCTATTTGTACTTGACCACAGGTTCCATTTAAGCACATTTTTAACTAACCCAGTTAGTTTCATGAGTGTGTCAGTCTCAACAAGAACAGTATATGAAACCCCCTTTTTAACTATCTTCATTAATACAGACAATATTTAAGGTGTCTACAAGTTCTGGCATGCAATCCATTGTTATGGAAAAGTATTTCTGTTCAGTGCTGCATGCTCATTTGACTTGGTACATTCTACAGGCAACTTCTGGATCACATTTTGTCCCGTGGGACCTGACATGTGGTGACTTTTTACATTATTCATAAATTGTCTTGTAGTATCTTGTAGATGAAAAAGTAGGTAGAGACTGTTAGCAAGTAAGTGAACAACACAGAGGTTTGATACAGAGATGTTAGATTGAAGAAGCGAAACATTGTGGAAATTAAGAACAGTAACAGGTGATAGTGGTGACATCGATAGGGCAAGGGAAAATATTAGAGAAAATACCAAAATCTTAGCCACAGAGGCTACGTTAGTTGAATGGGATGCAGCGTAAACTATGTATGAATGTTTAAAGTGTTTAGGTCAAAAGGAAGCAAGCTAATTTGAAGTGGCTACCAGATCGAGCTGCGTTAGTGGAGAATAGCTGAGCAACATACTGCGTGTAACTAGGAACAGGGAAGAGGTTATATGTGAAAGGCAAGATTAACAAGCTGGAAGCAAACAGTAACAGCGAGAGTATTAGAAACTTACATACAAGAATGTAAGAAGGTTACCAACTGGCTTGGTAAATGTAAAATGTCTTACGTATTCCTTCATTGCTGGATTAAACTCCCCTTCCTTTGCGTTTATGGTAGAAGTTTAAACATTCCTGCAATATGTAGTGTTTCGTTGTAGCTAGGTGAATTACTGTTGCCATGAGTCTTTCAAAATGCTTGTTGTATGTGACTGTCCTGTTTTATATAACTAGTTGTACCCATGCTAATAATTTGCATGCAGATACAGTAACATATTTAATGAACAAAAAATACAGCACCTTAATCTTAATATGCATTAAAAATTGTATTTATTGATGCTTGATGTTGGGTAGTTTCTTTTGGAGATCTGCACATCATGAGCAACTGTAAATACACAAGAAAAGCTTCCTAGTTTGTGTAAATAAGGAACCAAACATTGCAATTGACAGTCCTGCCTTAAGCAGAAGCCAAGGGAATACATGAAATTATATCAGCTTTCCTTGATCTTCATTTGAAACAACACTGTTCCTTCTTAATATCACCCTTTTTTGTTAGAAACAATTCTTAGAGAGGGTGTTAATAACAAGATAGACATTCTAAATACAAATGTAACATTGACGGGCATTCGTGCAACCATTGTTGCTCTGGAAAAACAATGAGTAGGACATATTCTGAGTGTGTGTTTGTAGCCATGCTTATCCAGTATGCAATTCGCATGTGCCATATTTCCATCTGTGGCCTGACCAGCTCTTCAGAATTTCTTCAAATTATCTTATAAATGGCATGATATTTGGGAAGAAGTTATTGAGAATAAAATGTATGTTTTTCTCTACAGTTTTTATCTGCAACATTTCTCAGTCTAAGAAGAATTTAGGGAGATGTCAACATTGTATATTGGTTTTACATAAAGTGACTGTTTGTCTTGTCATATTTTAATGAAACTTGAATTTCTTTGACAGATTTTAAAAAACTGCTCAAATATCAAATTTCATGAAAATTCATCAAATGTGAGTTGAGTTTTTCTATGCAGATGGACGGACAGGCATGACAAAGCTAATAATCACTTATCACAATCTTGCAAATAAGCCTAAAAAAGGAGATAACTGTCATTGCTGAATCATATGTTCTCCAAAATGTCATGAAAATTATGTGGTAGTTAAGTGGATCATGATATTGCAAACAGACCTTACTCTATTAATGTGTATGATATGCAAGAAATAGTTCATACTGTAGACTTTGCGTCATATGAATTTCTAGCTCTCTGCCCTTTGCCATGCACTATGTGTACTGAACTGTCCACATTAGATTATAATGAACAGAGCCCATTTTTAGGTAGCTGGTGTAAGAACATCTTAAAGAAGGTAAAACAATTATGCACTTGATTTCACATTGCAAATTAACTAGCAGCATTCTCTTTTTCTTTATTTTTTTTTCTTTCTCCCCATCTCTCCATTGCCAGTCATCAGTATTATTTAATGATTGCATTGTGTGAAACATTTTGCTGTAAAGTTTTCATGAGTAGGGAGGGCAAAATGCATGCATGGTTGGATTGGGTCATTGTCTTATTGGTACACATTTTGTATTCTTGTCAGTAGGATGAAGTGAATTGGCTGGGTGAGAAATGTTTATGGTATTTCTTCTTCTGGTGGCCAAAATAACTCAGCTTTGAGTTTTTGAAAACTTACATGTATTCTGTTGTTGTCATTCTCATTGCCTGTGACACATTGTGTTCTCCACAGAAGGCTGAAGAATTGGAAAGTATGTAAAGTGCAAGATCGATGCTGTTCTGGAATTTTATGCAGTGTAGAATGGTAGTTTGTTATTGACATTTTGGGACAACATACTGGTCCCAGCTTGAAGAGTTAAGCAATCCAAAAAAAATTCTTCTTGGACAGCTTGACCGTCGAAGTTGGGACCGATAGGTTGTCCGGGAATGTTGATAACAAAATACCTTTCTGCACGTTGTAAAATTTCATAAGAGCACAGAACTCATGTACAACACTGAAGCCTGAAATCACGCTTATATAAATGCCTTTTCACCCAATTTTTTTATTGTTTTAATGTGTACATTATTGTATGTGTCTGTTGTCACTAAATTGTATTTTATTAATCTAATTTTGTGCACATACACCCTAGATCTACTGCTACATGTTGTGTTCTGTAATGGAAATCACAACACTGTCTCAAAATTAGAGGTTTTTTTTTTTTTTTTTGGTGTGAAAAAACTCTGTCACCACGCTTGACTTCAAGATGGTGAACATTGGTTACGGCCAATGAAACCAAATTAAAAACTAGGGTATCAAATATCAAATGAGGTTCTTCATGTTGTGCCTCATTCTCTTGAGGTTAGTATCTTCAAATATGCCATGATGCCTTCTTCCAAATCCTTACCACCTCACTATTCATGACTTCTGTAATTTCTGCACTTAGAATAAGATAATTAAATACCCTGAACATCACTGCCAAATTTTAAGTGGCCTTATATACATCGCATATTTTGTTTAATGACTCAAGTCATTGAATTGCAGCAGTACTATTGTACCACACAAATACTTGTCTGCACTTACATATATGGAGGTTATATAGTTGCAAAAACTTCTGCCACAGTCCTGAATACACTGTGCACACTCTGCACTTCACTATATGCAGTCTGAATAACATGAAAAATATGAAAATACCTTCCTTTCCAATCCCAGTCCTCTTCTCTGCTCTTCCTGTCTTAAACCCATTGTTGCACCACTCCCTTCTCAAGCCCTTTTTCATAACTGCAACAAGCTTCTCAGTATATGTAACTGCCATATGGCAAGCATGTATTCTGACTTGTCTGTGTATAAATATAAAACTCAAGTGGGTTTAGTACTGAGCTTGTCTGCTTCGGTTATATTGTACCATCTCTCTACAGGTTTCAGACATCTGCCAGCTGTCAGTATTATTTGGGGATTGCTCATTTTATTGCTGAAGGAGGAGGGATCCAATTCCTACTCCACTGGCATCGATGAAGATGGGATATGATTGGTTTTCTTCTGGGTGGTTCAGACTTCTTGGAAAACTTGTGTTTCATTTCTTCAATTCCCACCTGCATGCTTCACTTTCCATTCTGATTTTCTTTAGTGGTAGCAAGGATGTTGCAGACTGTACTTTAGTGTAAATACTGTAGGTTAGTGGGAATTGTAATTGTGTCTGCTTCTCATGTATTCTTTGCAAGAAGTGCATGAAACAAACTGACATCATGGAAGTCATGTCTGCATGTTAGTGTGTTTCATCAAAATCACTCATTAAAATTTGTTTTGGGAGGCATACATTAATAACTGTCAAGTGAATTTGTTTTTCTCCATGCAATCTCTGTGTTGTGAGGATCTCAAATGAAACTCTGTGAAGTGATGATAGTTGTATTAAAAAAACTCGGAGCAAGGCAGTATATGTCTCATATTATAGGTTGTGTGTGTGTATATATATAATAAAAATACAAGGAAATATAAATTGAAGCTTTGTCTTTACTTTGATTTGTTTTGTTAAGGATATAGTGAAGTACTCCACAGTTAACATTCTCTGGGTGTGCTCATTCAGTGAATAGATTATTACTTTCCAACCTTAAGGAAGCAGGTTGAAATGGCAAAATTTTTTATGCGGGGTTTAACAAATTCCAGTCCTAAACATGTATGTAGAAGCCAGTGAAATTTTGTTTGAACTTGCTTGACACGGTCTTCAAATGAAAGCCCAACACGTGAGATGATGTGTGCTACTTAAGAAGTCTGTTGTCACATTTCCCACAACTATGCATCACAGGATTGTGAAAAAAACTCTGATATATAAATGCATTCTTGTTTAAAGGTTACCCACAGGAAAGATGGCTGCATAGGTAGGCCGATTGGGTAGTTGACAGCTTTAATATTGCTAGATATGAGGTTCTGACAGTGGTGTTACTGAAGAGTCAAGTCTTCTGGTTGTAAGACTGTGTCATTGGGTGAGTAGTTCCCAACACGTTGAAGAAACATAGTGCTTTCATCTTCAGGGTCAACCATTGCAAGAAGTGTATGCAGAGTGAATTACTTGACCCTGAAGAAGAAGGCCCTGAAATCCTTTGAAGCATGGGGAACTGCTTGCCCAGTGACACATCACACCCCAGAATGCTTGAGTCTTCAGTGACAATCTTATTAGGTTTTCCATGATATTAATAGAAGTATTGACCTCTTGCTTCCACCTATTTCAGTGATGAACTACATTTGTTGCATTCTTTTATTCATCTATTTGAAACTTCTGTCATGTCTAAGATTGTCATATAATTAAAAAAAATTCAGCAGGTATTCTGATATCAGTAAATAACATCAGCTATATGTGTGTAATTATTGCATGCAGTATGTGTTCTGCATCCTGTATTTCTCTAGTAAATCATCCAGTCATTAGACAGATGGCTGGTTTGTGAGACCAGCATTTGTTGCATCATATTTTATGTTGTCTATTTATACACTCATTGATGTCATTTATAGATTACCACAACTGTTTGGCCTTCATTAAGATTTTAATATCAATCTTGTAGCCATGCAGTTATAAGATGAAGACTGACAGAGTATAACCATGCCCCCTGTTTCTCCACTCTTGTGAGAGGTCATATTTTTGAATTTCTTGTGTATCTTGTTTGTTGGGTTTCCCATACTAGTGACTGTAGCAGCTCTGTGCTACCATCATTTGAACCATAATAATAAGGTGCATATCTGTCCCCCATTCCAGATTCATACACTGATATTGCCCAGTTTGAATTAAAGTTGGTGTGGTCAGTATACCACTCATACATCTAAATCTCTATTGTCAGTAATATTCTTGTGATGCAGTGAGCACAAGTTCACGTAGCGGCAGCCAATACTCTTTATCTTGTTTCAAGGCAAGGATGACAATCCATTTATAATGAAAATGGAATGATTGGATGAGCAGGCAAATCAGGGTATCTTAAAATCCTATTCTTGCCCAAGAAGTCCTATAAAATCAAATGTATGTGAGTCTCGAGCCGATTTCTTTGGGTGTGTTTCTATAACATAAGTTATTTAAAGGTAAATTTAAAATAAAATTTGTGAATACAAACACTCCGAAATGATAGTCACACCTATGACATTTTTTCTTGCCATTATAATAAGTGTATTTGAGTTGGTTTTTTTTTTTTTTGGCATGACGTTTCTGATTATAATTAGAATATATGCAGTCTGGATGCTTTGGAATTAAGATATATGCAAGTGCCTTAGATATATGTGATTAAACTGACTGTGTAGTGGTTAACTTGCTGTGTAGCCTCAGTAACCTCCTAACTGCATGTACTGTCATACTTCAGAAATTCTTATGGAAAATACTATATTGGACCAGGCCAGACTCATAGGTAGACTGCACTTGGTACTACAGCTGATATGGATACAAGTCTTGTGCTTGTTTGTTTAACTGTTTCGCCTGCTTTTGAAAAGATACAGGAACTGAAATTGGGACAGTCATGTTTTTGTACAGACTACAGGCGCAGTGATTTGAAAGTACATTCACTCTTTCCTGATTATTGTAAGATTGTCAGTATTGTACTATGTTATCTGTTGGCATCACTGTTCACTGTGGGCTATTTCTTGTTTGCAGTTGCTTCATATTCCCATTTCAGAAACCATAGTGTTCTTATAAGTGAGAATGCCTGTGCACATTTTTTGCATCTCTAACTTTTTTTTTTCTAGTTAATGATTGGGTACTGTTCTTGTACCATGTACATTTAACATTGCAGAGTACTTTAATTGATCTTTTTGCAACTTACGTGCAATTATATTGACACTTATGTTCAAGTTGGATTGATACCTGACACCAGCATTGCTCCTAGAGTGTACGGTTTGTGTTGTGAATGACAGATGTTGCTGTATTTTTCAGTGTTGGTATTTGAAAGATTGTGCATACAGTGTGTATTAAGTTTCTCAAACCTTATTGTAAGTCCTCTACATGTACAAAATCCTGTTGAAGTAAACAGGAAAAATGGAAGTAATGTGTATTCCTAATACATCTTGGTGTGAAAATACAGTTTGAACCTGCTGTATCTGTATTCATAATAAGGAAACAGAAAATGGGTTGTGTAATTATCAGGGACTATAAAAGTAATGTGGGAATAATGAAGAGAAACCATGCATAAATTAATTACGATTGACACACTTCATAAATATTATATATAAGTATTCATATGAAAACACACACTACCTGTTCAAACTGGAATGGAGCACGGTAACACTTTACTTGGACCTGCGGCATTCTGAATATGGGGCAGGAGTGTTGATCACTTAAACACGATATTTGGTTGCAGTGATTAAATATGTATAATGTAATTAAGACAAGGGTGAAGAATAGGCATGTCTGTTACTGTAAGCACAAAACATACACAAAGCTGTTCTTTAAATTGCAGAATTATATTCTATATATAATATTTGAGACAGTATGAAACAACAGTGTTCCTGTGAATTGCATAAATCATGGTCATAAAGTGTGATTTATATAATATGTAATAATATATATTATAATATATGATAGTCATTTGCTTATTTTGAGTAACATTTAGAATAAATTTGGCAAGGTGTGACTTAACCCTTTTGTTACCAACCAGTTCCATTTGTTGATGAAGTAGAGAGCATGCTGTACCGAGCCAAAGAATAGTGGTGTGTTTAGTTAAATTTTTTTCTTGGGAGTGGGAGTATAAATTCAACCATTGCCAGGAGGATGAATTTAAAAGTGTGCTGTGGGAAAGAGGGGAAGCAAGGAAAGTGATTGAAGGGGAGGCAGTAGGTTGGTGGACCTCTAGAAGCAGGAAGTAAGGAAAACTTGTGAGAAAATGTGGGTTTGCAGGGGCAGTTTTGTGGAAGAGTGAATGGGGAATTGTAGTGAAGTAATGAGGTGAAAATAGCTTTTAGGTTTCAACCCACTCACTGCCCTTGCTCAGCATTGGTGGTCACTTCTGGTGCTAGCTGATATGTTGTTGAGAATGGACGGTGTTGGGGAGGCAATGGGCTACACCTTGGCAGTTAGTCCAGATACTGAAGTGATTTCAGACAACAACACACTTCTGTCTTGCATGTGTGACTTTCAGTCTGCCACCTCAAGCTTGTAGAGGCTTCCGTTAAACCTTCCGGTCATCTGTAGCACCCGAGAGTCAGTTCAAGAATGTGAATTCTGAATACCAGTAGTAATAATGTTCTTACCCAGCAACTTGAAGAGTTGAAATAAATCTTTGTGGTTGGCCCTTTGATGATGCTGCAGGGCTTAGGTTCCATTAGAAAGCTCATCTGTGCATAATCCTGTTATGCAGACAAGGTTTGTACCACTCCAAATGTCCCAACAGCACAGAAGGGGTTTTAAGTGCTGGCAAAAACAATGGTGCTTTTCCCATGTTTAACCACTCAAGCTAGGTACATTACCTTTGCACTCTCTTGTTAGAGGGATTAGACCTCACAACTAATTGCTATAACTGCACCATCCTCATGATTTTTACATGGCTGGATCCTACCCAAAACATCCAGCCCAATTTCTCTATCTGGGGCTGGCTCACACCAGCAATTGAGGCCAAGTGGGTCCAGACACAGGCCTATTTACGTTTAAGCAAGATGTAACACGTTGTTGCTATTAGGACTAAGTTGTTTATGATTATGGCTAGGATGACAAGTCATTTTGGTAGGAATCCCAGGAATGGAGGCAGCCCCCCTCAACAGCAGTGACTTGAATATTATAAATTTTATTAGTGTTGTTTCCTTGTTTGTTGTTTAGGTTTGATTGATAAAAGATACTCTGGTTAGTTTAATAGCTGATACCGCTGTTAACACTGATATTGAATATACTGTGAACTACACCACTTATAAATTTATGCCTGTGGGTAGTGCAGTTAATATTCATCTGCTAAGGTTGATGGATGAATAGGTTAGAATCTATCATATTGAGATTTGGCTTAGACCTCCGATTGACCCTAAGAGTGTAGATGTTAGAATAACTCTTGATGTGAAGATGTTAACTTCAGTCAAGTATAATATTAACATCAGTGGTGTGGCCCACTGAACTGTTACTAGTAACGCACAGTTTTCTCATCTTATTTCATCTATTACTCCTGGAAATCATCAGTGAAGGGGTGTTGCCCCTTTTTTTATTGAGAGGGGGTACAAATTATTATTTGCAATTATGGGGTTCTTACAGATGTTTATGATATTTAGAAATGTATTAAAAAATGTTCATGAAATAACCAAAGTGATTATTATATGCACTGTGCATTGCATAGATGACAGTGAGCATGATTTGTGAACAGGGTTGTTTCATACTGTTTCAGATGTTTTGTTTCAAGTATAATAGTGCAGCTTAAAGAATAATTTTTTAAATGTTGTATGTGTATAGTTAGTGCAAGCATCATTTCTTCACAGTGGTTTTTCTTGAAATAAACTGAAGTGTTTCTGTGTTTACACTGCTTTAATGTTCACAACCAAATGTTACAGGTGAGTGATAGGGATTCTTGCTTTGTATTCACAAGGATCCATGTTTAAATCTCAGCTTGGAGACTTGACAGAGATTTTATTTATATATGTATATATATGTGTGTGTGTGTGTGTGTGTAATTATTCATGGTTCCTCTGGGCAGATTCTGGGATAGTTCCTTAAATTAGACCTTGACTAGATCCTGCCTCATTCTTGTAAATTCATTATTCACTGCTCACCTTGTTTTTGACTGTATGCAGTCTTAGCTGCCAGCATAATCCTAAAATAAACTATAAGTACACTTCCTTAACATTGTAGAATTGAAGGAACACTTTTACAACATGATGCTAGTTCACTGCATGTTGCATAGTATCTTGTTTTTCCATTCACATGCAAGAAATGAAAGGATGTGACATAACAGACAATTCCTTTGTACTGCCTTGGCACCCCCTAGTGACATACATTTGACCAAATGTGGTTTTATTACTGCAAAAGTGTGGTGGCTATAAGTGTATTCATTCTTGGTGGACGACATCCAGTTATGTTTATATGTTAAATAATTATTAAAATACAATCAAACACCATGTGTTTATTATGTAATGGCTACGTGTGCAGGTTTCTGTCTTAGTAGAATATCATCAGGCAAAATACAAAAATGTATTGTAAGTAAGGAGATGAAATACAAATACCACGTATATTTCGTATGAGATCTCGCTTACCTTCCATTTTTTGCAGTTTTTTTTTAAATTGTGGAAAGCTATAAAACAAAGGCATTATTTATACAATTCAGAAAATTGTAAAAGATGAAACATGAGATGTCACATGGCATTTTTATTTTATTTTTGTGCTTATAATACATCATTTGGACAGTATGTGTGCATCTCTGTTGTCCAACCCATCTGTGGTGGTTTCGTTCTGTAGTCCCTGCCATTTAGTTCTAATTTTTAATAATGGGAGATGTAATGCTTTCTCTCTTTGTTTTGCAGAGAACTGAAGAAAACTGGTTTTATTCATTATATGACTTCAAGAGGAAACAAGATTCTAAACTCTTCCTGCCTGTGGCCCTTATTTGGTGGGTAGTGTAGATAAATTGCATATGTTTGTGCCATGTCTGACATGTTCTCACACACTGATTAATATTTTAGTTTCAGAATATACAGGAAGCTTTCTGTTTAGGCCATATTTTGTGCATGTGTGTGTGTGAAGAACACTTCACAGATATGCATTGTCTGTTTTATGCATTTTACAGTGTTGAACTTCATTCTTAAATTTTAGAGTAATATATGAATTGTGTTTACCGGTTGATTGGAAGCCTTCGTATTTCGTTGACTTTCTATCATTAAATATTCACTGAAGCAAAATTATATTCTTACAAAAAGTTATGTTGTCTGTGATGTTCTTCCAGCGTGTCCATAATTCGCACTAATACATATGCTGACATTGTTTAAAAGCTTCGTGCTTTAGGTGTATATGTTTATGAACTTTTGCCATCTAAATTTCACTTGTATAGCTGCAGTGGTTAATTAATAATTGGTATGAAACAAGAAACTTTTTTTTTTTTTTTTGGGTGGTGGTGGTGGTGGTGGTGGTGCTGCGGCCCAACGTGGGCCATGGCCTCCTCATTCTTGAGGTTACTAGATACACACAACGATGCATCACAGTCAATAGGACTCCTCTGGATGAGTGATCAGCTCATCGCAGAGACCTGTACGTAACAACACACAACACTCACAACAGACAAACATCCATGCCCCCGGTGGGTTTTGAACCCATGATCTCAGCAGGCGAGCAGCTGCAGACCTACGCCTTAGACTGCACAGCCACTGGGACTGGCTTTGACATATTATTTTACATAATGAAAGAAGTGAGCTAAACAAAAATTGCCAATATTAGGACCTAGCAATTGCACACAATTTTGTAAAGTTGCAGAATGTAATAATATTACTCAACCATCAGAAACTTATGCAGCAGTTGCATTGATGTTGCTGATACAAAGAATTGAAAGCAGAAAGGTGAGGTATGTTGTAGTGGCATAATACTGTATTTACCTGGATGCAAGATGATCCTATATGTGAAGATGACCCCTCTTCATTATCTTCAGTTTCCATGAAAATTTGTATACAGATGTGTTTTAACTTTGTGTGCAGAAACAAGGTGACCACCATTTTTTAAATGATGAATTAGGAAAAAGTCTCATCCTCCGTTTGGGTAAATACAATTTGGACATCTGATGTCATGAAAATCCATCTGTTGTTTAATGAACATAGAACCACAGACATAACACAATAAACTGTCATTTATATATTATCTAAGGCATACAGAATGATGACTGAAATTGCAGTCGATAAAACATTAAATTAACCTCTCCTGAAGATGTGGTTGTGGTATAGGAATTAAGAAATTGTGTGCACTGTGATCTTCTTGGGTGAAGGTCACGTTGTGTTAGGAGTTGAGTTATGAACCATTGTTTTATAGACCTGCAGTGTCACCCATCATCTATGATGACCTGGGAATGACTGTGAGTCACTCGTATATTTTTCTCACTCACTGAGTGTGGCTCCTTTTATTAGTGCATTGGACAACAGGGCGGAGTTAAATTGAGTGGCCTGCATAGCTGTCTTCTTCTTCCTTCACCTCTTCTTTTTCTTCTTCTGTCACTCTGTTGTCCAAGAAGGTTAAGCACGTCTCTAGTTGGTCTCCTCATCCATCTCTATCCTGTGCTGCATGTCTCCAATATATTCCCATCTTATGTCGTTCTGTACATTCCATTGTCTTTGTCATAGCCGTATTGTCCATCCTTTCATCCTAGACTCTCCGCTGGGTGTCAAAATATAAACTGTTTTAAGAGCAAAGTGATTAGCCTTGCACTCAACCCCCATCATTTTCCTGGGCTTGGGACCAGCTAGGGTTGAACATCTCACACTTAGGCAGCGTTACACTGCTGTTACATCTAACTAAACCTCATCCGTCCAGTCTGTCTAGTCCCTGTAAGTCCAGTAAGTTGTCTGGCGTGAGTAGCATTCTTGACAGTCATATTGTATGACTGGAATGCCTTCCAGGGTTGTCTGTGTAGACTGTTTCATTACATCTGAAGCAATATGCATGACTGGAATAGTAATGTCCTTTGCTTCTCTTCATTCGTACTTTTCTCACTCCGAGCATATGAGTAGTATGAAGAGATGTGGGTATATTTTCTGTTTGGATCAATGTGGAACTGCTGTGAGAATTTTAACAGTTTTATGGTTGTAAGATTTGGTGTTTCCATAGTAGTGATGAGGATTCAAGTCAAGACTTGAATCCTTTTATCATGAAATGGCCTTTCTTTCCCCTTCATTATCAGAGTATTATTTAGGTTTATTCAACATCGTGGGTTTGGTACAGTGCACCCATTTACCATCTTCTGATGCCATTGCAGACAACTTGTTACTAGATGGAATTTCTCCATTTCTTTTGTCACATAAACCCAAACTAAGTCATCATTCTAGTTACTGTTTTTACCCCTGTTTATTTACTCTTTACAACCATTGTCATAAATGATGTTATTCCATCTTCCTTGTGCATTACTTTTTTACTGGAATCGCTGGTGTGCATAATAGGGGGTCTAAAGGGAACTGGAACAATTCACAAGTGCAGAACATTGGAAGTCCTGTTGACAGACAGTGCTTCAAGTGGGACTGTGACTGTCCAGTCGAGTATTATAATTAATATGTTGTGCGAATGTTTTGCGACAGTGTGGTAAGACATGCTTCAAGTGTTTACTGTTTTGAAGCAGTTTATGGGGCCAGACATTGCTTGTATAATGACCAGTGCATAGTTGGAATACTCACATGTCATCCATGTATGCTGTATATGCACAGATAGTGTGGTAAAAAATATTAGCCCATAACAGATATTTATACCTGGAAAGCAGTAGTGCTGTATCGTGTCTTAGTGGGCCCAGTTGGTGATATGTTTTGAAAAGTATGCAACTTTTGTCAGACCTGCTTATGAACCATTTTAGACATTCTTTACAGAGTAAAATATATTTTAATTGAAGGTCAGGTCTGTGTTCATTTACCACTGCCTGAACTGTTGAACTGATTTTTTTTTTTTAAATTTATTAGTGGGGATTCATTAAAAGTTGTTGGACACTTGTCATTTTGAGCTGTGCTGACTCATAGTAAAACTGTGAGTGGACTGTTGACTGTTCCACCAGATGTGGCTGAAATTTGATATGGGAGACTTCCACTAATTTTCATTTCGTTGTTCCATTTTGTAAGTAATCTTAATAAACGTAATGCCATATGTAACTTTATGTACTGCGTCATGGAGTTGGTGAAATAACCTAACAAGTGCTCAGAATTGTATCTTCTTGTTTGATTGATAGCTGTAACTGATGCATTTTTAATTGCAGTCAGTCGTATGAAATTTGATGTGGCAGATTTATAAATGTACCTTTATATTTCCTTTCTGAAAAGGTTTTGTGTTAAATTTTTAAGAATAATAATTATGTAGGATTTCGAGGCAGTGTTTGCAATTTTTCAGGTAGTGGGATGCCATCTCTGTTAGTAAAAATATGAATGGAAGTAGATGACAGTTACATATTTATTAATTTATAATGCCTGATAGCCATCATTGAGCATCTGTTGCTTACAGCTGATAAATTCACTCTCTCAGTTGTGTGTGGTGTGCAGTTATATTCGCTGCACTGTTTTGTGTTCCTACTTCCTACTCTTATTCATCATTCATTTACCCATATTAAAGGTAAATATATTTGCTATTTTTACAGGAGCTAATTTTGTGAATTATATTAGAGTTGGAAGCTCCTAGCTCCAAACATATGGTCTTCATTTTACACTTGTAAGACACTCAAGTTGAAAGGGTTTTTAATGAACTGCGTGCATTGTTCGTGTATTTCAGACAGTCACATTAAACATTCTCTTGACTCAGGTGTGATGTATGGTCCCCTTCGTGGACTTCAGGTTCCGCCTGTGCAGTTTTCTACTTGTGTTAATCTCCGGGCTTCCACTGGATACTTCCAGGACGTGCTGACAGTCTGCACTCGTGAGTCGATATGTAACTTCTCTTAATAGTAAAAGGGGTTACACGTATGAACTGAGATTTGTTGTTCTTCTCTTCTGCAGTGTTGTGAATGTT
>Ga0123357_10005244_pt1 | contig 15455 bp, 7 predicted proteins | sample TergutEmb28metaG_FD_89873 | JGI IMG/M metagenome (GOLD analysis project Ga0123357, IMG submission 89873) | Embiratermes neotenicus P4 segment gut microbial communities from Petit-Saut dam, French Guiana - Emb289 P4 | ecosystem: Host-associated > Arthropoda: Insects > Digestive system > Gut ... | reverse complement strand
GCAAGAGATTCCTAGATCAATTCGGAAGGCCACCGGTCTTTCTGATGGCCTTATAGTTCTTGAATAATATTTTAAATTGCCTGTTGCCAAATATTTATGTTCCAATTGCAGAAAAGTCTTATTTGGAAGGGTTTCTTTACCGAATCTTTGCTGGAAAAATTTACGCATTTCGTCCATTGTCTTCCCTGTTTGTGGCTGTTCGGGAGTCCAGACAATAACAACAATCCTTTGTGAAATTGCGTGATGGCTCATAAATTTCATGATTTCTTTCTTATTGGCTGCGTATGGAAATTATGTTAGCTGTTGCTCACATATCTGCAGTGTAACAAGACATTTTGGTCGCTCTGTAGAATAATCTACTGCTTTATTTTGCACTTTGTACACAGCCATAAACTGCATTCTGCCTCTTCCTGTTGCAGTCATACTCAAATCCCGCTTGCCTGAAACTTCAATAAATCTTGCAAATTATGAATACAAAATTCGGATCACAACCCCTTGGATTTCACTTATAAACTTCATTAGGCAAGAAGCTACACTAAATATGACAGAGCATTAAATCTTAACTTTTAGCAGCGCTGTTATTGGGAACTTGATAAAAGAAGAGAAATATTTCACTTGCGTTCAAAATATTACTTTTGTTGCAGGATAAAATGCGTGTAAAACAAACATCACGTAATTGTAAGTGGATACTTACCAACGTACGTGAAATTTTTGTGAATGAAAAAGAAAGACATTTTAAGGGTTTTAAAATGTCTCTTATAAACCAAACTGCCAATTATCCAATTTGGAGTGCAACTGCATACTCTTTAGCAAGCAAAAATTAATGTTGTCTGGCCAAAGATAAGGTTATTTAAATTTTATCTCTATTAAAGTCACATATTTCAGATCAAATGCTTAAGCCAAAAACGTTAATTGTATCTTATTTTTGTACGAAGATGAACGCACACGTAATGCATACATGTACTATCGCGCGTCTAATCCTGAACTCACTTGACGTGCTAATAGCGTGGCGGTTAGTTACGAATTCATTTCTGCAAAAAAATATGCACCTGACTGCCTAAGTCACTAAGACTTTAATGGATTAGATTATAGGCTACAACTGAAAACCTTCTAATATTTATAAAACAAAGTCGTGGAATATATTTGAAACAAATTTATTTAATAAAATTTTGTATCTTTAAATAGATATGGAATGATATACAGTCTGCAAACGTATGGAAGGAATGGAACTTATGTCGATTTTATTTACGGTATCACATAGTGAAACAAAACATTTCTATGTGTTCATTATTTGTTACAAATATTTGTATCAAGAATTCCTTTTTTATGAAACTAATTATTTTGGGTCTACTTATATTATATAAGCGGGAATATTTTAGACAGAAACCTCGAATTTCTCTTTGACTAATTTTCCCCAACAGTGTCATTAATAAATAAAACTCCACTGGTTAGCTTCCATACTGGAGAAATAAGCTTTTCACGAGGATTCAGCTTAGCGTAGTAACATTAATATCAAACTTTGGGTATTATTCTTTTTATAACGTAAGGTGACAATTGCTAACAATTGTTGTTTATGGAGCAACAGCCCCAAGTGGGCCAGGAGCTTATAATTACGAGGCTTCACGTTTACATTCAGACACAACACTCTAAGTAGAACTGTTCTGGAAGAGTGATTAGATGGAAGCAGGGACCTCCACCTCACAACACACAACACCCACAACAGACAGAAATCCATGCCTCCTGTGGGATTCGAACGCACAAACTCAACAAGCTTTCAGTTTCAGACCCACAACTTAGACCGTGTGACTACTGATATTGGTACAAAAAAAATATTGAGACTAATTTTGTAGATAAAATTGTGTGTTTCAGTTAGCAGAAGACTTGGCTGGTTCAAATATGGACGTTTGAAATACGGCTGTCCACACTTGAACGGGATTATTTCAAGTACAAATTTGGACCTTGCTATTTCCGCAAAGAACACTGAACACTATAGATACCGGAGCATATACGAAGATTAAAATTTTATCTAAGTAAAATTTCGGTGTTGCCTTAGAATCAAGGCTTGCAGATATGGGGTGGGCGTTGACATAAATCATCACTACTTCTGGTTTTCGTTTACAGCGAGAAGGAATGTATTTATTCACACTACAAAAGAACCATACCTCGAAAAGAAGGTAGAAAAAGCAGAGGATATTCAGTGATAATTAAATGTGCCAACATAAAGGAAATTTTAATAACCTGTCTAGGTATTATGAAATGTCTTCCATTCTGCAACAAATTTAATGAAAGGGTTAATAGGAGGCAAGAGAATCATTGCACACAGTCAGCAACAAGCTTCGTCTTAGGTTACTGGAGTAAATTGACGACTTTACCATTTAAATTAAAATTAAAATAATTAATTTATTGTGAAAACTCTGAATATAAACTCACCAACTTATAGTATTATTCCGACAATTAAATGCTTGTAACGAAATAGATGAGAAATGGAATTTCTGTTTCTTAGGAAATTAAATGTTTCTACACCGTGAAATATTCAGTGAAACCAATGAACTAGTCACGTTCCTACTACGAATTTCTCAGAATACGATGGCTTAAACATACAGGTGACCTAGTTATCTGCGATTATCTAGAAATACCAAATTAATGATTCTGAAACAGTAACTTCCTTGTTCCATTAATAATGAAGTTAATAACGGTATTGATTACTTTTCGTTTGGAAAATTCATAACTACTGCTTCCAGAGCTCAGTGTCATGCGCAAGGTTCTGACTGTCGGACGCATATATTAGCTCTGTGAGCGTGACTTACGCTAAGTGATCGCGGACTGCCAACTGTATTGAGCAACATTTCAACTTTGAAATATATTTGTTTCCGGCATATTACTGAATGGAGAGAGAAGAAACCAAAGTAAATGTACTCTCAGAGATTCGTTTCAGCCGAATTGTATTCTTTCTCAGATTAGCAGGGATTCCTTTTAAGATGAAGAACGTGTCCACTCTTTACGCCATTTATATGATAATTGTGATTGTCTGCACTAGCAGTACGTTTGTAGGCATGTTTGTCGATGTGTACCTACATAGGGATGATATGAGACACATCATGACGAATGTTCGTGTCCTAACAGGGTTTACTTCTGTTGTATGGACTTACTTTTCCTGCAGGTAAGTCACAAAACTGGCCTTCTCAATTGCAGCACCACAAGTACTTGCTTATGAACAGCATCGATTTAAGTGGATTGTGTAATATTTAGTTTAGAAAAATTTTAAAAAATAATGGTTTAAAAATTTGTGGGACAACAGAGCATCCGAAAATTGTGTGATCCAAATTGTGCGACCCGAATTGTGAGATCCAAATTGTGTGATCCAAATTGTTTGATCCAAATTGTGTGATTCAAATTGTGTGATCAAAATTGTGTGATCAAAATTGTGTGATCAAATTTAAGCCTTCTGTCTTTGCGAGTGCCTTGCATTAAAATATTTTGAGTTAAATATTCTAAGTAATTCAAGATATTTATAGTTGACAACCTACAAAATTCATAAGCAATAAGTCAAGGTAAGAGAGTACTTCGTTGTAGATAGTGTTAATTTAGCTTTAAATTTGATCCTTGTCTATTACCTACTGTGGTAAAAATGCAACGTTCCTTATTAGGGTTGTTCAAAAGTTAGTGTTTGAAAAGAGGGGCGAATTTTCTGTTCCGCTAGTTCAATGATGAAAGGTTAGAAATAATAATTTTTCGCATAACAGAAACGTGCCTTCGGAAAAATGAACTCTACGAAATTTATTCCTAATAATTTATTCAGAGTGTTTTTCCCGTCGCTTGACAAATAAATTTTCATTTTTCAATCTAATGCAACTGAAAATTTCTATTACTACATATAAGTTACATTTCTTCGTCCTCTTCAAACATCATTGGATTATGTATGAAATATTTTTACAGGAAATGTGAAAACACAAACGTTAATATACGCTATTTTGAGACATCCCTCCCTTTCTTTTATTTACGATTTTTTCCAACCCTTATTGATCCAGTCGAAGTAAGTATTCTTAAAAAAATTGTGAATGTTTTAATCTTTAAAAATAACTAACTCGACGCACAATTCTTTTTCTTACATTTGTTTGTTCCAATTCTCTACATGTTTCTGGCAATAAAGAGTCAATTGTATCAATATATCTGGTATATGTCACGCTAAGTAGGTGACCGTGTGGTATGCAGGATTAGAAGGAACTAGACTGTAATAAGATGCACAGTCAACTAAACATAAAAATTTTGTGTGTTGTGTTTTTAGTACCATTATCAGTAAATAAAATGAATAAGTTCATTATTTGTGGTAAAATTATTTGAATCTTTCTTCTAGTTTTTTTAAAGTTCGTGTGAAACGAAGTTAACAACCGTGAGAAATACAGGCATTCCTTCATTGGTTTTATTATGTGTACATAAGATGACGTTTCTGTTCATTACAGATATAAACTCTGGAACTGAGCAAAAGATAACATTGAATATTTCTTTTAAAACTTTTCAATATTCTTGGATGATTTTTAACTTGAAGTAAGTTAAATATTTCAATCAAATCACCCCTCGTTTTCTTTGTGTTCTAAACGTTTTAACTGTTAAATCGCCTCGTTTTTAAGGTAATCGGATATAATGCGAACAGGAAGATTTCTAATAGGATTTTATTAAAACAATATTCCTTTTGTGAAATGATTATTTGGTTAGATTTACAAGTAACAATTAAAGTTTACTATGATTAGAAATCCAACCGCTGTGAACAAAAATAAACAGAACGTTCGTTAAATTCTACAGAATAATAAAAGCAAAAACAGAAAACACAAAAATTCTCAAGCCTCAATTTCGAACGGTAGAACATTTAGCAAAATTAAGATCTACACAAAAATTTGACAACAAAATATGGACAAACTTTTGTTTCAGAATATGATACTGTATAATTTATATGAAGAGTTAGTATGAAGTTTTGCAATTGCAAATTATTTTAATTAATGATATTTGATAGTCAAATCCTAAAAACGAAATTTACAGTTGTGTTACAATATTACCTTATACCAAAAAGTGTTACATAAAACCTTATGATGCTCCAAGGACACTGAAAACGTGTAGCCTACACATACAAATTTGGATTCAAGTGTTGTGTTTGATGGTGTTTGAATATTTTTGTCATTTATTTAAAAAAAATCCATCTCTTTGTTCTTACAACATTTTAATGTTTATACTTATATACTGATTTGGATACTTTCCTTAGGCTCCAACAACGCAGTATTGAACGTGCGATGGACCTAACAGACAGCTTCACGTGGGAAGATCTGCCGACCAGAAACGCTGAAACCGGACACTTGACAGCAGCAGGGTGGATACCGCTCATTCAGAAGTACATTACACTAGTAGCTATTGCGACTATACCATTTCATTTTGTCCAGTCAGCAGTACGCATCGTGAAAAATCACGAAACAGTACTAATTGTGTGGTATCCTTTCGACTGGACTGTTTCACCGTTCTATGAACTGGTTAACATCTCACAGGTAACTTTCCTTCAATGTTAAAAAAGAATAAAAATAACTTCGAATTGTTCTTTAAATTAACCGTTTGAGCTAACAGACAAGTTACTTTCTTTATTGTTTCTCCATTATGTTCTTGAAAAGAACCTGGAAAGAATTTTCAATAAAACTCTTTCCAAATAGTCGTTGTCCTATCCAAGAAATCTGATTTGAATTGAAGAAAGAAACATTAAAAATCCGTGGTACAGTCGGTGGTATGTTTGGCTACGTTATATATATATATATATATATATATATATGGCTACCGCAGTAAAAACTAGTGAGTCTAACTGCAGTTAAAATTGCTGATATCATGTACAGGAAAAAATTTCTATGGTGACTAAGACAAATGGGTCAGAATTTTATCTTGCATCAAATAAGAAAACGAAGATAATTTAATAAAATAGCTTCCAAAAACACGACACTGAATCGTCGCATGTTTCAGGGCAACTTTCTAAATCGTTCCCAATTCCTGAAATTCGTCTCCATTTATACTGTCAGTTCGATTTCGCACTTCAAATGACTTTGCCAAACTTCTAAAAAATGCAAGTAATTAAAGAAGAAGGCGCAGTGACGCATGTGAATAAAGCGATATAAATTGCTTCGTAACAAATATATCTGAAGTGTATTAGTTCCTTTATTGTTAGACAAAACTTTTGTACCTATCAGGTCGCTGTGGGACTAATATATGTCGAGTGTGACAAATTATGTCCTGCTGGCAATTCGTCCGAACGTGGGATTTTCACATTGTCTTGATTCCCTGTGGCGCTGCGACCCAACGAGAGCCGTGGTTTCCTGATTCTTGAGGTTTGTAGATTACACAAAACGAAGCATCACACTTGATAGAATTTCTCTAGATGATGAATCAGTCCGACGCAGAGACCTCTACCTGACCACACACAACATTCAAATCAGACCGACACCCATGACTCCGGTAGGATTCGAACCCACAATCTCAACAAACGAGCAGTTGAATTCCAATGCCTTAGACCGCGCGGCCACTGAGATCGGCGGATTATAACATTATTATATAAACTAAATAACGGATATTTATCATATTTTGCAGTAATTCGATTTACAAAACGAGAATTCTAATTCATACACTGTATCCAACAATATAATTTTAAAAACAAAATGCCTTCTTAAACATAATTTTTAATACAAAGCCCACAATTCCCATTTAAGTAGCCCACTTCTTCTTTTCAAATATTGGTTTTTGCTTCATGACACGTAGTAATATTTCAAGCAATATCTAATTCCTTAGGGGATAATTTGAATGTAGCTGTCTGTTTAAATTACCCAGACAAGGAAGGATGTCACAAATTAGTCACAACAGGTTCCATTCAGAGTGCAGTCACTTCGGAATGTAACTCATTCACAACATAATGGTGTTATTTTTTAGGTGAAAACTTATATCTCATACGTCGAAACACAAGGTGAAATTTGGCAAAATATTTCTGAACAAATATATATTTCCTGCACTCGCATTGATTTAGGCTGGAGTTAGTTTCGTCAGCAACCCTAAATGACATGATTTCATGACAAAACTCAGCTTTTCTATTAAATTCTTTGCAGTTTGTAACATCATTAATGCTAATTGCTCTAGTCTACGGTTTCCCCTATCTGAATACCGTTTTGATAGCCGTGGGCTGTGCTCAATTTCAAAAAGTGAAGGCGGACATATTGGATATCAGACAGCAACATATCAGGGCTCATCACCTGCAGGAAGATGAACAATTTCATAAAAGTGCAAAGTGTAACTTACAAGCAAAGCTAAACGCCTGCATTCGACACCATCAGGAAATTATTGGGTAAGTGCATATTTAATTAACTGCGATTAATATATATATCATGAGACTGTAATTGCGAAAATATATTTAGAACGTCTTCTATCAAATAAAGTGCAATAAAGTAGTTCCCTCTGAAAGTATATTCTGACACTAAAGCAAATAAGGACAGTAGTAATATATTTCTATCTTATAATAGCCAGTCACATATATCTTCCAGTAATTTCAGTATACCTCTGTCCCACAGGTACATGCAGCAACTGGAAAATGCTCTCAATGTCTCGCTGTGCGGCTACTTTCTGATTTTACTGGCCACAATGTGCTTCGGTGCTTTTTCTCTTGTTACGGTACAGTATAACAAATCTTGGAATTTTATCATTAAAATTTACAGTTTTGTGAAATGTGAGGCTGTGTAATCCGGAAGGTATGAACCTACATGCTGCATGCACCCTCAGTTTAAAATATCTGTCGCTTATCCTCAGGCACGACCGTGACAACTGCGTATTGCTCTAATCAACATTTGGAATTTTGTATCAAATTACACGAGAAAAATTGCGTTCTTCACAACTGGTAATTTTTTAATATATTTATTTTTAAAAAATTCTTAGACCCCACAGTGTGATATTCAGGCCAACAGTACAACATACATAAAAATAATTGTTTTTCATTGTGTTAAATCTTGAAATAATGTTTTAATTTTACAATTTCATAAAATAGTTTTCCTGTGTCGAAAAACTTTTATTTAAGACAAATTTAATATATTATGATTATAAATCATTTTATTGACTAATTGAAGATTCTTGTGTTCAACTACAGTATTTTCACGTAATGAATGATTATAAAACACAGGTTTCGTGGATGTTTTTTTAATCTTGTTTATATTGTGGATATATTTTTGTTATTGGTATTTTCTTACTTTTAAACTTAATATAATTCATTTGGTGTTTCTTAAGAGTTGGTTTTATTGTTGTTCTTTCAATTCTTGATTCTCTTACTTTTAATAAGGAATGGCTGTATGTAATGGTGTCCAGATGGTTCTGCTATTTGGAGGCGTTGCTTGTCCAACATTTCGTTAAGTACTACCTGTTAGTAAAAGGCTTGCAATGTATTTAACCATCTTGAAACCAAGATGTTAACTCATCATTGCAATACTGTATTAACAAGTTAAATATTTTGTTTTTTGTAACTGCAATCTTATTACGTTTTTATTGTTTCTTTCAGTTTCCCAATATGTACAGTACTTGTCGACATGGTTTTGTGTTTTACTTAATGTGTAATGTGAAACATTTTTCTTGTTTTATATCTAACATAAAAGATGCAGAAATGAAAAAAAGAACCAATTCACATGTCATTACATCCTAGAAGGCAGCTGTCCTAGTTGAAACAACTACTGTCAGTAAAGTCACTTATTTTCAATAATATCATCCTTGTGTTAGAACGTTAAGTATGACATTGTTTAGCATTGAAAGCCACACTTTTGTTCCTGAAATTCCTTCTCAGATATTACTGTCACGCTATCAAATATAGATACAATACAGAAGCTCCTACAGTTTACATGATGAGACGTTCTTATTTGAAGATCGAATATTTGAATGACACACGACGGACTGTGATTTCATTTACTTCACTGTGTTTTAGCACAGAAAAAATGTGAAATGTACTTTGTGATTTTTATATTTGTTGTTCCGTGCATCGTAAATCTATGTTGAAGTAATCCAACAAGATGCAACAGTATGCAGATATTCAATTAGTGCTAAATTACTCTACAAGTTTCGGGCGTCCGTTGTGACCATCATCAAGATTACATAAAACTGTAGTTTCATTCTCTCGGGCAGAGGTTTTTACTACAGTTTTATGCACAAGTAGAGTTTTTTGGAGTAAATAAATATCTGCATTCTGTTGCGTCTTGTTGGAATTCTTCAACTTTATGATGTTCCTATAAAGATGTGTTAAACTACTTATTAATGAAACTTTTGTTATTATTATCTTTGAAATACACACACCAACAGCAACGCTGCAATGTTTTCTATCGCAGTACGTCACATGAATTTGTTGCTGAGAATTTCAGAGAAATTTTTTCCTTTCGCAACCGTACTCACTTCAACATATGACAATCGGTAGGGCCCATCTGGACTATTGATCAGTCCTACAAATGATTTCAGCCTGAAGACTCTCAGCACCCACAATAGACAGATATCAATGTCCCAGGTGGGAATCCAAAAGGCAGTCCCACGAAACCAGAGGACGCATTCGAACTTCTTAGAAGTCGGACAATTGCATGGGATAACGTGTAAAAAATATGGACCGGGTGGCTCGGTCGGTATACCGACTGAGTTACGGGCTGGACGGTCCGGGATCGAATCCCGGTTTGAACGAGGTTTTCCGCCCATCCAGACCGGCCCTGAGGTCAACCTGTAATATGGGTAATTTTTTTCCGGGGGTAAATTGCGGTCGGGGCGTGCTGCTGACCACTCACTCACTTCTAGTGCCGCAGTCATGGAAGAGTAAAGCTATATTTCTACCCACCCTCTAGACCAAACCAGGCCTCTAACGGGATCACTTAATTTTTTCTCTGTAAAATATATTTAGTTTAGAAAATCTCCCTACCTCTTTTTGTGTCATTATTTTGTTTTAAATATCTATGCCTAAATTTTTTATATTAAACAAAATGATAAATAAACATAAGTATCTTCAAGTTTAATAGACGTATATGATGAGATGCTTATCTAAACTTGTAGTCTGTGACACTACAGGCGTAATAGTCTTAGGCGCTTTTCGGCGTTATAAACCATTTCAACATTTTAAGTATCTCTCACAACAGCCACATGCAACGTAACGTCAGTCTAAAGAAATATGGAGCACTGAGGAAATTGAAAGTGTAAATTAGAATTGCATTTCTTTTGGAATTTTTGACCTAGAAGGGACAACCCTAGTGCGAAGCAAGGCCATGTTTGATTGGATATGTTAAAATCCCCAACAGTCTATAGTGGAGTGAAGAAAGTGCACAACAGTCGGTTAAACATCATCTTCATAATATTCAAATACAGGCTCTATACTATAATGTAACATTCAGACGCTTTCTTGTTGCAGTGGAAAAGGAATACATTTTACATATTCCGAAAGTTAGTTTGTAGCCCTAGGTATACATCATACCAAGTTTGTGTGCTATATATTCATTTGTTGCCTGTTCAGATCTACTGTAATTTTGCACATTGTCTCATAAAAACCAGATTTTTTAAAAAAAGGATCTTTGGATATAAAATGCGTGTTTTATATTCTCTACAAATTTTTCTGAAACATTTCTCATTTTAAGGAAAACCAAAGGAGATATCATCATAAATATAATTAGGTATTCACGTAACGCAACCGTTATTTTTGTAAGATTTGAAGTTTCGGAAAATACTGAAACAAAATGTAATGAAAGTCTGTCCAATTGGGGTGGTGTTCCATATGAATGGAAACGACGAAACTAGTAGTCGATTTCGCAATTCTATGGAACTGCTTAAAAAACCACTGCTCAAACTGCAACACTACTGCTGCTGGCATTAGCTGAGGGCAAGTGTGTCTTGGACAATTTCTTGAATCCTAATCTCCACACTTCTTAGATTTACACGTTATCATTTTGTACCCTACGTTTAAAGATAAATTTTGTCACGTTTACCGAACTGGTTTCAAACATTTTTCAAGAAATATTTCGATGAGTGTAGAATAATTAGTTGTTGGAATTTGACGGTGGCCCACAAGCAGACGAATAATTCCACTACGGTGTGATATAAGGAATAATTTGCCAATGTAATTTTGAACAGTGTCAAAGAATACAGACTTTTTCGCTAGTACTTGACAACAGAACAAATTTCAGTTTCTCTATTACTTTTACGGACATGAAGGGGCACATTCTGCCGGACTTGCGCATTCCTATGTGATTGAAAATCAAAAAAATAAAATAAAATAAAATGTGCATTCATATTTATTTACCTTGAATAAAATTACTTTTGTTTAGGAAAGCTTTTAACATTTCAATGTTTTTATATTGTTGTTATTATGAGTTTTGTTCCAGGACTGGGGAGACTACGCAAATATGAGTCAAGCAGCGACAATTTATGTGGTATTCGCTTCTGAGGTTTTTCTGATTTGTTGGTTTGGAAATCAGCTGACACAGCACGTAAGAGTGAATGGCCTTTTATTGTTGTTGTTGTTCTTTGATTGATTTGATTGATTTGCGATTTGGTTCGAGTCCTTAAGGCCCCGATTCACCTAGGCCTTATTTGACGGGCCTTTTGTGCCCTTTATCAATTTATGGGAGCCTTCTTGCTTTAACAAATTTCTAAATAGCGCCAATAATATTAATCTTAATGTACTCTGTCTCCAAGAAGAAGGAGCCCAGATACACATGTCTGAGTGCAGCCTAAGCTTCACACTCACAAAGAATGGAAACAGAAGTTTCACCCTCTGCACCACACCTCCTACACAACGGACTGTCTGACAGAACAATTAGGTGAAGATTTCTCTTCCGGGTTTTGAGAAGGCCAGTAACAGCCCTGAATTTCGTCCTGTTAAAGGACAGGAACCTATCCTTGACACCCAGACAGGGTTCCGAAATTGACGATAGAACTTTTCTTTGGTTGTCACCAAGACCTCGCCAATATATCCAATATTTTTTAACCAACCAATGTGTAATCCTTCTTCGTAAAGCCTACCTACAGACTCCAAAGGCAGACTTATGTCTGGCAAACATTAGAACACAGCCGTTCCTTGTGAGCTGCTCGGCGATCTCGTTATCTCGTACCCGAGCATGTCCAGGGACCCACTACAACCCCAACGCATGTGGGTCATAGATATCATTCAACGCATTTTAGCATTGCTGGACCAAATATCGTTCTTACAACTACACGTAGAAAATGTGGGGAACTTCCAACAGATTAGAAAATAAGAGCTTCTTTCAATTATGGATACTTTTCTGTACTTTCTGATCTTTTTACTTCAAAATTGATAAGGGAATTCCAAACGTGTTTTTATACGCATTATGAATATTATTTTGCATTTTTATAGATAATGCATAACATTATTTGCTTCTTAATGTGCCTTAGAATCCCTTCTTCGTCAGAATTAAAAACCATGTTTGCCAGCTTTTTCAAGATATCCTGCACGTACGTGGCACAAAATATAAGTATTTCTTTGTATTTTCGTAACAAACCAAGTCCATCCATTACATTCAGGTTTATACAATTTTGACCACAAGCAGAAAACCCGCTATTAACTATTTCATATCCTAAGTGCTAACTGTAAATATATGAATCATATTTTAAATTTTGTAACTAAGGACGTAATTATTAATAAATAAAGAAACATAAAATATTTTGTTATTACAACAATCTCGATTTCACTAATTTTAGTAAACCAAAACTCTCCGATTCTAATACGAGTGGTGATTATTATATGCTGACCTCAAATTTTAAGTTCTTAGAGGGTGTGGATGAAGATCTTTCGAATCTACAGGCATCAGCACCAACGATGTTACAACCGTATATAATGGAAACTATGGAAGAAAAAGAAAATCTGGCTAAATGAAAAAGGCCTCATTTGCCAGGAAATTTTCCTTAGGTCACGTTCATAAATCGATACCGCATACAGCTTCAATCAGAAGCAATAATGTAGTGTTTGTGTTCTAGCCCACATGAACAGGGTACGCTGAACGGCAGGACCCTTCATTAATTTGTAAAGTGTGTCTGTTCTGTGCTTATTCCCCTCTTTTGAATGCAAAAAAACCATCAGAGCATTACGACTGAAGACAGTATATATCAACAGATACATTTTAGAAACATTTATTTAGTGTGCATAATATATATTTCTGAAATTTTGTATATCTTCATAAAAAACCTGAATTTCCTTTAGGCAAGGAAATATTTGACATCAAGCCAAAAGCAGAAGAAATTCAGTAATGGTGAAATTTTTTAAAATTTGGACATATATCTGGACACAAATAATATAACCGTAATTTACATTAAATATTTGGTGAGCAGTTTTAATATAAATGAATATTAATGTTTTACGAATAGCAGGGTGGATGTGATAAAATATTTAAGCAATATATTGAGGTGAAAATTTTCAGGGGTTAGAGAAGTATTTTCAGTATATCGAAAATTATGAGATAAAAGTAAATATGCCCATTAAAAGGGAAGTAGAAACAGAAGGGAGACAGAAGTATAGAACTACCCATTTTGAACTCCGTCCCTAAGAAATGGTGGGTGGTATGTAGCACGCCCCGCCGTTGTACTAAACGGGAAGGAGACACAGTACCCATTGTACACGAGACATAAAGCACCAAGATAATTCAAGCCTAAGAAAATCTACATTTGTCAAATTGTAGGAGGCGAGAAATAATTCTTAAACACTGAATATATATGGAAAAACTCTCTAAGTTTCAGTATTATGCAAACTTGGTATGACACAAAATCACCGTAGTAGGGAAGACAAATATTCCTTACACGTACCAGTATGGCCAACAGGACGACTAAAAAGGAGCTACAAAATTAATTGTGAAATGTTTCAGGCGGAGAGTGTGAGAGACGCAGCATTCGGGTGCGACTGGGTGGGAACTCCTATCCCATTTCAGCGATGTGTAATGCTCATCATCGCTACAGCTAACAAGGTGTTCCAACTGACAGCGGGAAAGTTTGTTCCTGTGTCAAATTTGACTACGATGAGTGTAGGTAGTATAAATATTCTGTATTATTTTGTCATGTGTCAACCGCCCCTAGCGTACCTGGCATTCTCAGTGTTAAGCGTTCCCTGTCACACTCAGACACACCACACTCGGTAGGACTCCTATGGAAGAGCGATCAGACCAACGCAGGGACCTCTAACTAATAACACACAACAATCACAAGAGACAGACTTTCACGACTGCAACGGAATTCGAATCCGCCATCCCAGCAAGCGCCCAGCAATCGAACTGCCGTAATCACAGGCTTTAGACCGTGCGACCACCGGCATTTGCAAACACTCTGTATTAATATTAAGATGGTCCTCGAATGTTATGCAACGAATATCTTATAATGTAAAGTTGCCAAATTATCTCGAAAATTTTGAAACCCATCATAACCATTTACGGATTAATAAGTATTGTAAAATATAAAAAATTACCCAATTGAAACGTATTAAATTAATATCCAGTACATTTCGGCGTACTGCCATTTGTACTAAAATCCCTAATGATGTTGGATCGGCAAAACATTTGAAATTTTTAATCAATACATCTTTATATGTGCAAAAGTTTTGTATTTTATATTATTATATTAGATCGAGACTATTATTAAAAAGAATAAAATGTGTTACGTCCACGGCCAGAATAAGGGAAGTCCATCCGGGCAGACGACTGGGACACCAAATCACAACGAGCGCTTAGGAGTCACTGGAATAATAGCGAACATGGCAAGATGAAACTCGGGTTTCCTCTTTCGAAAGCACTTATCCCAAAATGATATGCAATTCTGGCACTCACTATTTTCAAATTTGCCATCCCACTCTTAGTCAAGTTTAAAGAATATCTGTTGCAATGTGCGCGAACTTATTAGGCTGTCCGGGTGCCAAATCAAAACCCTACCGAGAGGCTCCAAAAAATTTCTGGCCGACCCTGGTTACGTCACGACTCTTCGGAGTGTCTTTGTAGGTAATCTTACCCAACTACTTCGTGAACGAAAATAAGATGGTACCAGTTTCCTCTATTATTAATCACGTGGCTTTGGTCTTGTTATTCCAAATATGCTGCATGTACATTGTACGTTTGATATACTTTAAAATGCTTTTGATCATTTTCTTAGTCACATTTCTCTTTCCTGATATTATATTTGTAAACAGATTTCTTTTTATTGCCAGGGGTCAAACCAATTAAATATTATTTTCAAAGAGATAAAGAAAATTTTCAACATCAACGGAATTCAGCATTGTCAAATATATTCTTAGTATTGAGAAATTCTCAATTATATCAACTTGATGATAGAAGTCAAATAAGAAAATATTTTCCGTCAAACACAACATATAATATTTATTTATTATAAATAAAAATATAGCTACATGTTTCGACTTGTTTCAGTCATCTTCAGGCTATATGCCAACTTGAACT
>Ga0123357_10005242_pt1 | contig 15457 bp, 11 predicted proteins | sample TergutEmb28metaG_FD_89873 | JGI IMG/M metagenome (GOLD analysis project Ga0123357, IMG submission 89873) | Embiratermes neotenicus P4 segment gut microbial communities from Petit-Saut dam, French Guiana - Emb289 P4 | ecosystem: Host-associated > Arthropoda: Insects > Digestive system > Gut ... | reverse complement strand
CCAGCGCGTCCAAGAAAGTCATGCGTCAAGCCTATCTGCCCAGCCGGGCGCGGTAGGCTTGGGCGCGTGGCAACGAAACGCAGCGGACCGGTGGTGGTGATGGCCTTCGAGGGCTGGAACGACGCCGCCGACGCCGCCACCAGCGTCATCGACTTCCTGGAGGACAACTACCCCACCAAGACGATCGCCTCGCTGGACGACGAAAGCTTCTTCGACTTCCAGATGACAAGGCCGAACGTCTTCACCAACGAGCAGGGCAAGCGTGAACTGGCCTGGCCGAACATCATCGTCGAGCTGTGCCAACTGCCCAACCGCGAGGTCGTCCTTGTCAGCGGCCCCGAGCCGAACATGCGCTGGCGCGACTTCGCCGCCTGGGTGGATCAGGTCGTCAAGACCGCCAAGCCCGCTTACATCGTGCTGCTGGGCGCCATGCTGTCGGACGCGCCGCACAGTCGTCCTTTCGAGGTGTCGGGGCAGGCACCGCCCGCGCTGGCCGGCGCGCTCGAGCTCGAACCGAACGACTACGAGGGCCCCACCGGCATCGTCGGCATCATCGGGCATCTGTATGAGCAGACAGCGCCCGCCAAGCTCGTCACCATGTGGGTGTCGGTGCCGCACTACACGGCGCCGCCGCCGAACCCGAAGGCCGGGCTGGCGCTGGTCGAGCGCCTGCAGACCGTCCTGGGGTGCGAGTTCGATCTGACGCAGTGGCGCGCGGACGTGGACGAGTGGGAAACCCATATCAACGAGCTCGTCGAGGACGACCCCGACATGGCCGAATATGTGGCGTCACTGGAAAGCCAGACGGACGCCGAGACGGTGCCCAAGGGCACCGGCGACAAACTAGCAGCCGCCTTCGAGGAGTATCTGTCCAAGGGACGGCGCAGCGGCGACAGCGCCGGCTAACGCTTTCACCATGGCGTCCGGGTCGTCGGCGGTGAAGACGGCCGAACCGGCCACGAACACATCAGCGCCGGCTTGGGCGCACCGCTCGATGGTCTCAAGGCTGACGCCACCGTCCACCTGGATCGCCAGATCGACGCCGTGACGTTCGGCGAGCGCCCGCGTCCGCGAAATTTTCGGCAGCATCGAGTCAAGGAAGGTCTGCCCGCCAAAGCCCGGCTCCACCGTCATAATGAGGATCTGGTCGAACTCGGCCAGTATGTCGCCGTACGGCTCGATCGGTGTGGCAGGCCGCAGGCCCATGCTGGCGCGCGCGCCCAGGCGGCGCAACTCGCGGGCCAGACGGACGGGCGCCTGCGACGCCTCGACGTGGAACGTGATGGTTTTCGCGCCGGTTTCGGCGTATTGGGGGGCCCAGCGGTCGGCGTTCTCGATCATCAGGTGGACGTCGATGGGGTGGTCGGTGGCCGCGATGACGGCCTCGACGACCGGGCGGCCGATCGTCAGGTTCGGCACGAAATGGTTGTCCATGACGTCCACATGCACACCGTCGGCGCTGGGGATGCGCGCGATCTCGTCGGCCAGCCGCGCGAAGTCCGCCGACAAAATGCTTGGTGTGATCTGCATTCAACCAGTTTACTTCTCGGTCTTGCGCAACAACGCCAGGAACATGGCGTCGGTGTTATGGCAGTGCGGCCACAACTGGACGAACCGGGGGTCGGTGGCGGCGCAGTCAGGCACGTCGGGCAAGAAGCCGGGCGCCGTCAGCACTTCCGCGTCCATGCGAGCCGCGAAATCCGCCACGACTTCCTCGGTCTCGGTGCGGTGCGGGGTGCAAGTGACGTATGCAACGACACCGCCGGGACGAGCAGCCGTCCACGCCGATTGCAGCAAAACCCCTTGTAACGACCTCAATGACGGCAAATCTTCTGCTTTGCGACGCCAGCGGGATTCGGGACGGCGACGCAACGACCCGAGCCCCGAACAGGGCGCGTCCACCAACACCAGACCGAAAGCGTCATGTTGCCACGTCGATTCCGTGCCGTCGGCGACAACGACCTGATGGCCTGACGCAGGATATGCCCGAATCGCCTGCTTGACGAGCTTGGCGCGGTGTGGTTGCGGTTCGGCGGCGACCAGAAATTCCGACCCAATCAGCCCGCGCAGCAGCGCCGTCTTGCCACCTGGCCCGGCGCACAAATCCAGCCAGGGGCCGTCCGTGCCCAGCGATTCGACAGCCCGCGTCGCCGCCAGCACCACCAGTTGGCTGCCTTCGTCCTGCACGCCGGCGCGACCGTCGCGGACGCACTCGAAGCCGCCGGGGTCGCCGGTGATCGTCACACCCCAGGGTGAATACGGCGTCGGCTCGCCGACGGCCGCGGCCACCAGCTCGTCGCGGGTTATCAGGCCCGGCCGCACCGCCAGCGTGGTGCGCGGCGGCACATTGTCGGCCTCCAGCGCCGGCGTCAACTCGTCCGGCGGCAGACGGTCAGCGAAGGCGTCGACGATCCAGCGCGGATGCAGGTCACGCAACGCGACCGCGTCCATCTCGTCCAACCCGTCGGTGATCACCGCCAGCCACTCGTCCCAGGTGCGCTCGGCGACGCGCCGCATGATCGCGTTTACGACGCCGGTGACCCGCCTGCCGATCTGGTCGGCGGCCAGATCGACGCTGGTGGAAACCGCCGCGTGGGGCGGCACGCGCATCCGCAAGGCTTGATAGGTTCCAAGCCGCAGCACGTCCACGACGGCGGGCTGCAGGGTCGACGTCGAACGTCCCGCGGCCGCCTCGATGATCGCGTCAAGCGTGCCCAGCGCGCGAGCCGTGCCGTTCACCATTCCGGTGACGAACGCGGCGTCGTCGGGCGGCGCACCACGCAGATGCTCGGCCAACGCCAGGTTGGTGTAGGCACCGTCGGCGGTGACGTCGCGCAGCGTCCAGTACGCCGCCAGCCGAGCCCTGTCCGGCCTACTCAAAGCGGGCCCCCGGCATCAGACGGGCGCCGCGTGCCCAGGCCGCCCCATCCATCATGGGTTTGCCGACCGCTTGCACCCTGACAAGGCGTAATGCCTCGTCAGCGGCACCGACGAGCAGGTCCTTCTTCGTGGCCAACAACTCGCCCGGCGCCAGCGGCGTCGAGGTATCAGCCAACTCGACCCCGTCCACCTTGAGCCGGGCACCGTCAAGCGTCGTCCAGGCCCCGGGGTGGGGCGTCACACCGCGCACCAGAGCTTCCACCACCACAGCCGACTGCTGCCAGTCGATGCGGGCGTCGTCGGTGGTCACTTTCGGCGCCAGGCTCACTCCGTCCAGCGGCTGGGGGGACGGCTTGACGCCGGCGGCGATGTCAGCCAGCGTGGCCACCGCAGCCTCGGCCCCAACGACGGCCAGGCGTTCCAACAACTCCCCCGCCGTCTCGCGCGGCTCGATGGGCACACTGACCTGACGGTAGACAGGCCCGGCATCCAGGTCGTGCACCAGCTCGAACGTCGTCACACCCGAAACCTTCTCCCCGGCCATGATCGCCCGCTGGACGGGCGCGGCGCCGCGCCAGGCGGGCAGCAGCGAGAAGTGCACATTGACCCACCCGTGCGCCGGCACAGCCAGCAGTGAATCCGGTATCAGGCACCCCCAGGCGACTATGACGGCCACATCCGGCGCCAACTCTTTCATAGCGTCGACGAACCACGGCTCGCGCGCCTTGACGGGCTGCAGAAGCGGCAACCCGAGCGCCGCAGCCTCAGCCGCCACCGGCGACGGCGTCAGCTGCTTGCCGCGCCCGCTGGGCGCGTCAGGGTTGGTGGCGACGGCTACAACGTCATGCCCGGCGTCCAACAAGGCCCGCAAGGTGGGCAAGGCGGGTGCCGGCGTCCCGGCGAACAACACCCTCATGAGCCGGCGATTTGCTGCAGTAGCGCCAGAACCGATGCCGGATCTGTGCCGATGCTCGGCGTGGGGTCGCTGCTGGCCTCCGCTACGGTGAATAGCTGGTTCAATGTCAGCGGCTTGCCGTTGACGAAGATCGTCGGCGTGCCCGTGACACCCACCTGGTTGCCTTTGCTCGGGTCGTCGTAGTAGGCCTGTTGGTTCGGGTCGCTCGGGTCCACATAGATCTTCGAATCGCTGCCATACAAGAAAGCTGGCTGCGGCGCCTGGAGATTCATCACCGGGTTGACGTTGTTAGCCTCGGCGTTCGTCACCCAACTCTGCATCTGGCGCCCGGAATAGCACGTGTTGAACTTGTCCAAAGCGGCACCTGTCAAACCGACATCAGACGGGAACGTGACGGTCAACTGCTGGTCGGTGTAGCCGCCACCCTCGGTAGCCGGCTGGTTGGCGAAAATGGTGTTGTTGTAGGCGTAGAACTTTGTGTCGTCCGCGTAGTCGACGCAGGCCGCCGCGACGGCCGCCCGGGTAGAGGCCTGGCCAGGGAAGGCACCGTCAAGGAAGGTGCGGGCATGCAGGTTCAACACGATGTCGCCGCTGTTGGCCAGGGATTCAAATCCCTTAGCATAGCTGTCTTCGAGCATCTTGCAGTATGGGCACTGGTAGTCGAAATGGATGTCGACGCGCAGCGCCCCCGCCTTCACCGGGCCGGGCACCGAGATCCAGGCCGCCTGCGACAAATCCGTCGAGTTGCCGTCCGGCGGCGTCAACTCAACCGGCGTCGGCGACGGCATCAGTGGTGGGATTGGCGTTGCGAACGGGCTGTCGGGCTGGATAGCCGGTGCTGTTGGTTGCGACTTGCCGAAACCCATGCCGGCGCTACATCCGGTGGCAACCACCGCGACGGCGAGGGCGACGACAAACGCGGCGATCAGCGGCCACAGCGCCCGCTGGGCCTGAGGCACCTGGGCAAACACGTCGCCGTCGGCGGCCGGGTCGGCCACGGCCTGCGCGGCCGTCGTCCAATCTGAAAAATCTGCCATGCGCCAAGTCTAGTGGCGCGTGACGTAGTACCAGACGGCTCGGGCCGAATAGCGTCCCCAACGATGCGTGCTAAAGTTGCGATCCGGAATCAAGTTCAGGTTTGTGGCAACGACAAGCCCACCTGCAGGATGCCATTGAGGGAAAGGGAGTTTTATCATGTTCACAGGGGCACGTTCCAAAACCAAGCTGGCGATGACGGTCGGCTCCGCAATGCTTCTGGCATTGGCACTTGGCGGATGCGCCAACACACCAACCGCTATTGGAAACGCCGAAGCACCAGTCGCCACCGGTTCACCCGCCAACCAGACGACAGCGGCAGAACCATCATCTGCTCAAAACACCACCCCAACGTCCGCGACGCCCACGTCCGCTGCGCTTCCAGGCATCCCGTACGCCTTTGACTACACCGATAACCGGAACGGTTTCAGCTACCACATAACTGGATCCCTGCCGGAAACGCTCACCTTCTCATCGAAACCTCTGCCTCACGCGCCGAACGATCCCGCCCAGGCCGAGATCGATTTGGCGCCAGCACAGAGCGGCGATCCCGGGCCCTACTATCGCCAAGTGACGCTCCAGAACACCACACCTAACCCCGACGGGCAGGTTGTTCCGGCAGATGGTGTTCAGCTAACCGCCTACGCACTCTATCCGTCTGACTCTGTCGTCTGCCAGATGGATATGAAGTTCCTCTCGTCGCCGATCAACGGAGTGAGCGGCTACTTGAGTAACCTCTACAATGCGGCGAAGGCCAACTACTGCGCCGTCGCCTATTTCGGCGGCTATGACAACTACTACAACATTCCAGCCGGGCAGAGCGTTGAGTGGGGCTGGTGGCTCAAGGGCCCGGACTACACCATCACTGTCAGTACTGATCAGGCCGCCGCCATTGTCGAAGCATTGAGTCAACCCGCCGGATGGGATGTAATTGCCAACGATCTTGGCGGAGATAGCCTGAATGTCACTTGGCCTGCCTGGGTGTCTCCAGGCGTTGACCTAAAACAAGCCTGACCCAGCGCCCGGCGGCGTTACGCGTCACCAGAGGCTTGAGCGGTTTTCAACCAAGCTGGCCCGCCGAGTTATGATGAATCGCTCGTCCCTATCGAGGAAAGGCTGGAAGACGTCATGATTTGCACGACCTGTGGAACACAAAACGCGCCGGGTGCTCCGTTTTGCGCCACCTGTGGGGCTCCCCTGCCCATCGCGTACGAGCCGACGGGGGCAATCCCCGTCCCGCCGGCACCCGCACCAGCCTGGACGCCGCAGCCCGCCGCGCAATATGCCCCTGAGATGACGGGCCAGATTCCGACACCCACCGCCTATCCGCAGGCTGGTTACCAGCAGACCGGTTACCAACAGGCGGGCTACCCCCAGCAGGGTTATGCTGCCACGCCCTACGGCGCCCAACCGTACGGTACGCCGGTCTACCGAGCGCCGTCGCCCATGAGCGGTGTAATGGCGAAGATTTTCAGCGGCAACCCCATTGGCGCGGTTATGACAGGTGCGACGGCGGTGCTCATGGCGTTAGTGCTGTCGTTGATCGGTGCGTTAGTGATCAACACGTCGATTGTGAGCCCCAATACTGATGGTGTCTCCGGGTTCGGCATCCGGCCTCTTCTCGGCATGCTGATGGGGTCCATCTTCGGCGCAAAGATGGGCTTTACCGACACCTTAAGCACGCGGTCCGACTACGGCGCCGGACAGTATGCCATCACGCTAGGCGCGATGCCCCTCGGGTTCGCCATCTTGACGCTTGCCATCACTATTCTGGTGTGGCGTCGGGCAACCGCCCGCCACACTTCGGTGGTACCCGTCATCATCGACGCGATCATCGCCGCGCTTGTGTCGGGTATTGTCATGCTGATCGTCGCAATAGCCACCGGCAGCACCATCTCCACCCGTTACGGAGGCCTGCTGACCGGCGATACAGGCGAATCAGCAAAGATCGGCCCCTCGGCCGCCGGCGCCTTTTTCTCAACGTTCCTGATTCTGCTGATCGTGCTTCTTCTGGCAGGCCTGGCCGGACGCAATTTCTTCCCCGGCAAAGCAGCGCCCTTCGCCCAAGCCATCAGCAACGGTTTGGCGGGCTTCTTCGCTTTTGCCATCGCCTTGCCGGTGTTGGGGCTGATAATTGGCTTGATCGCATCATCTGTGCCAGCCATCGACGGCATGTCGCTGTTCGACGGATCCGGTCTCGGAGGGTGGACTGCTTCGCTGGTGCTAGCCATCATCGCCTATTCGGGAAACATTGGGTTATGGGCCGCAACACTGGGATCTTTTGGCAACGTCCAATTCACTGGCAACGGTGGCACCCAGCCGTTCAGCATGTCTGACCTGGCCAACCCTAACATGGTCGGCGGGGCCATTTGGGCTGCGCTTGTCGTGCCGATCCTCGCCCTGATCATCGGCGCCATCGTGGCATCACGCAACAATCCAACTAGGAACATCGCGTTGGGCGCCTTCGGCGCCTTCTGTGTCAGCTTGCTGGCACTGGTGCCCATACTCGGCAGTTTCGCCAATTTCCACGGATTGGAAACCATGTCCGGCAGTGTGGCGAGTCAGTTTGAACAGAATTGCTACAACTATTACGATTGCACGCCATTTGGCAGTCTCCTCGACACACTCGGACTACCCACCAGCTATTCCGGAAACTCGATGGCAATCACCTTCGGGGCCGGCTTGGTGGGCGCCACGTTCATGATGTTCTTGTTCGCGCTAGTTATTTCATTCCTCGTGGCCTTGGCGACGGGCGTCATCACCACCAGCCAACTCGGGGCCGTCCAGGGACGGGCAATGCAGGCGCTTAACGTCACCCCCGCCGCGCCGCAGGGGTACGGCTACCCGCAGCAGCCCGCCTACGGCTACCAGCCGCAGCCAGAGACTTGGGCGCCGCAGCCTGTCCCACAGCCTATGCCGCAACCGATGGCGCAACCCGCGCCCATGCCGCAACCGGTTCCAATGCCGCAGTCGGCGTACGCACCCCAGCCGATGCCGCAACAGGCTTCGCGGTTCCAGGGTGACGTGCCACCACCGCCACCAGAATACGAAAACGTGGACGACACGATCGTTGCCCCGCTGTCGGCCACCCTGTTGCCGCCACCGCCGCCCGAGGAATCCGGCTTCGCTTGCCCGGCCTGCGGCACGCCACAACCGGCGGGCGTCAAGTTCTGCGACAAGTGCGGAACACCGCTGGGCTACCAGGCCGGCTAACCGGGCTCCCAAGCCGGCTAGACGGCCCAAGCTTCGCCACTGCGTACCAGTGACGGCTTCGCGTCCTCGCTCGGTGGCGCCCAATTGGCGGCGTCAGCGTCGGCCTGGCTGCCTGACCGGATGTCCTTGACCTGGCCCGTCACCCCGCCGAACCAGACGAACGGGATGCCGCGGCGTTGCGCGTACATGATCTGCTTGCCGTAGGCCGGTGCGTTTGGCGCCACCTCGCAGGCGACCCCACGCGCCCGCAACGTTGCCGCCACCTGGTCGGCGACCCCGCGCGAGTTTTCGTCGTCGACGGCCACCAGGACGGCCGACGGCACGGCGCGGGACGCCTGCAGCACCCCCTTCGCCAGGACGGGTGCCAGCACCCGCGTGACCCCGAACGAGATGCCGACGCCCGGGTAGGTGTTGCGCCCGTCCGATGCCAGCGAATCGTAACGCCCGCCGGCGCTGACCGTCCCCAAACCGGGGACGCCGTCAAGGGCCAGTTCGAAGACGTTGCCGGTGTAGTAATCGAGCCCACGGGCGACGCTCAAGTCGGCGACGACCTGGCCGGGGAAGCGCGCCGACACGGCCTTGACAAGGTCCGACAGTTCGGCCAGGCCCTTGTCTAGTTGGTCGTTCGCCACGCCGAGCCCTCGCACCTGGGCGACGAAACCGCCGTCGGCGGTCTTGATGCGCCCGAGCGCCATGATCGCGTCCGCCTGTTTGGGGGTGGCCGCCAGCATCGCACGCACGGCGCCCTCACCGATCTTGTCAAGCTTGTCGACGGCCTGGATCGCCGCCAGCGGGTCGTCGACGCCCAAGCCGGCATAGAACCCCTGCATAAGTTGACGGTTGTTGACGCGGGCGATCAGACGCGGCAGGCCGATCTCGTCGTGCAACCGCCCGGCGGCCTCAAGCATGACGAGCAGCACCTCGGCGTCATGATGGGCCGCCAGCGTCCCCTGGCCGACGATGTCTATGTCGGCCTGCCAGAACTCGCGGTAACGTCCCTGTTGCGGCCGCTCGCCGCGCCAAGCAGGCTGGATCTGGTAGCGCCGGAACGGGAACTGCAACGACCCGGCGTTTTCCAGCACATAGCGGGCGAAGGGAACCGTCAGGTCGAAGTGCAGGCCGAGGTCGTCCTTGCCGTCCCCCTCGGCGTGCAGACGGCGGACGACGTAGACCTCCTTGGTGATCTCGCCCTTGCGGGCCAGTTCGGCCAACGGCTCGACGGAGCGCGTCTGGATGCCCGCGAAACCGTGCAGCTCGAACGTCTCGCGCAGCACGTCAAGCACCCGCTGCTCGACGACGCGGCCCGCCGGCAGATACTCCGGGAACCCCGACAAGGGCTTCACTTTTGTCGCCATCAGATACTCACCTCCGGCATAGAAATGTAACAATTCGCCCAAAGAAGGGCGTCTGGGGCAGCTTCGATGAACACATCTGCCAGTCTATCGGGCAAGATAGATTCCATGAGTGAGTCATTAAGTCCGTCCGAAGACCGTGTCGACGCCGAAATCGCCGATTTGGCCGCGGATGTGTCCCCTGAACCAGTAGAAGAAGCCGCCGCCCCTGAGCCTGTCGAGGCCGCCGTTCCCGACATCGTTGAGGAGCCCGCACCGGAACCCGAGCCCGAACCGGAACCAGTCGTGGAACCGGAACCCGTCGTGGAACCGCAACCCGCAGAGGAGCACGAGCCCGTCGAGGAGGCGGCGGAGCCCGTCACAGAACCCGAGCCCGAGCCCGTCACAGAGCCTGTGACGCTGGCGGCGACACCCGCCGGTGACGCCAGCTTCGGCCGCGTCGAGGACGACGGCACGGTGTACGTCCGCACCGCTGACGGCGAACGCCGCGTCGGCCAGGTGCCGGACGTCAGCGCCGACGAGGCAATGGCATTCTTCACCGGACGCTACGACTCGCTGGCCGCTGAGGTGGCGCTGCTGGGGCAGCGCGTCATCGCTGGTTCGATGTCACCGTACGAGGCGCGGCGTTCCGTCGCCACGCTCAAGGCCAACATCGCCGAGGCCAACGCCGTCGGCGATCTGGAGACGTTGTCGGGCCAGCTCGACACCCTGGCACCCCTGATCAACCAGCAGGCCGAGCAGCGCCGTGCCCAGCGTCTGGACGCCCAGAACAAGGCCAAAGAGGCCAAGGAAGGCATGGTCACCGAGGCCGAGAAGCTGGCCGCCGGCAACGACTGGAAGTCCGGCGTCACCCGCTTCCACACGCTGCTGGACGATTGGAAGATGCTTCCGCGCATCGATAAGACGACGGACGACGACCTATGGAAGCGCTTCTCAGCCGCCCGCACCACCTACACCCGTCGCCGCAAGACTCACTTCGCAGAACTCAGCGCTGCCAACCAGGTGGCCCAGACCACCAAAGAGTCCATCATCGCCGAAGCTGAACCGCTGGCCACCTCGACCGATTGGCGCGGCACGTCAGAGGCTTTCCGCACACTGATGAACCGCTGGAAGGCGGCCGGTTCGGCCGGGCGAGAGGCCGATGACAAGTTGTGGACCCAGTTCCGTGCCATCCAGGACACCTTCTTCCAGGCCCGCTCTTCCGCCTATGACGAGCAAAGCGGCGAGTTCAAGGCTAACGAGCAGGCCAAGGAAGCCATCTTGGACGAGGCTGAGGCCACCATCAAGATCCCGGTGACCGATCCGCAGCAGGCGCGCTCTCAGTTGCGCGGCTTCCTCATCAAGTACAACTCGCATGGGCGGGTCTCCCGCGGCGCGATGCATTCCCTGGACGCCCGCGTGCGCGCCCTGGAGAACGCCGTCCGCGAGGCCGAAGACGCCGAGTGGCGCCGCACCGACCCACAGGCCCGTCAGCGCGCCCAGGACACCGTCGACATGTTCACAACCCAGATCACCAAGCTGGAGAAGCAGGCCGACGAGGCGGAAGCCAAGGGCGACACCAAGCGTTCGACGCAGCTCCGCGAGTCGATCACGACGTACAAAACCTGGCGCGAACAAGCGCAAGCCGCACTGGACGAGTTCGTCGTCTGACGTCAGCTCCCGCTACTGCTTGACGCGGAAGATGTCATAGACGCCTGGCACCTTCTTGATCGACGCCAGAACGTGTTGCAAGTGCTTGGGGTCGGACGCCTCGAACGTCAGCCGCATTTTGACGATACGGTCCTTCGTCGTCGTCATGTTGGCAGCGGTGATGTTAACCTTCAGATCAGCCAGCACCTTCGTCACATCCGACAGCATGCCCGTCTGATCTAGCCCCTCGACTTGGACGCTCACCTCGTAACCCGCGGACGCCGTGGGCGCCCATTCGACGGGCACGATCCGATCCTCTTGGGCGAGCAGCGCACGGGCGTTGGTGCAATCCGTCCGGTGCACGGAAACACCGTTTTCGCGGGTGATGAATCCCAGTATCTCGTCGCCAGGCAGCGGCGTGCAGCAGCGCGCGAGCTTGACCCACATCGACGGATCGCCGTCGACGACGACGCCGACATCGTTGGTCGGGCGCCGCGACGACAGCCGGTTCGTCAGTATGGGGCGATCTTCAAGGTTCTCCTCCATCGCCGGCTCAAGGCCGCCCTCTGTGCCGATCAGGCGCTGCACGACGCCGGGGGCGCCCACCGTCCCCTCACCGATAGCGGCGTACAGAGAATCGACATTGGGCAGCTTGAAGCTGTCCGCCACAGCCGTCAGATGCTCGACGGTCAACAGGCGCTGCAACGGTAGGCCGGTCTTCCGCAAAGCCTTCGCGAGGGTGTCTTTGCCCTGCTCGATGGCGTCCTCGCGGCGCTCACGGGTGAAGTACTGGCGTATCTTGGCCTTGGCCCGGGGGCTGGCGACGAAACCCAGCCAATCGCGGCTGGGGCCAGCCGTCTCGGATTTCGTCGTCAAGATCTCGACCTGATCGCCGGAATTGAGCTGGGTTTCCAGTGGAACCAGGCGCCCGTTGACCCGTGCGCCGATGCAGCGGGCGCCAACCTCGGTGTGGATCTCGTAGGCTAAGTCGACAGGCGTGGAACCAGTCGGCAGCGCCACGACATCACCCTTCGGGGTGAAGACGTACACCTCGTCCGAGCTGATCTCGAAGCGCAACGTGTCGAGGAACTCCCCCGGATCGTCGGCCTCTTTCGTCCACTCGCGCAACTGACGCACCCACGAGAAATCCATCGTGTCGATGTCGCCTTTGTTGGCGTTGGGGTTCTGCTTGTACTTCCAGTGCGCGGCCACGCCGTATTCGGCACGCTGGTGCATGTCCCAAGTGCGGATCTGCAGCTCGACTGGGCGCCCGCCAGGGCCCAGCACCGTCGTGTGCAAAGACTGGTACATGTTGAACTTCGGTATGGCGATGTAGTCCTTGAACCGACCCGGCAGCGGCGACCAGCGGTGATGCATGACGCCGAGGGCCGCGTAACAATCGCGCACCGAATCGACCAGTATACGCAGCCCGACAAGGTCATATATGTCCTTGAACTCGCGTCCGCGCACCACCATCTTCTGGTAGATCGAATAGTAGTGCTTCGGCCGCCCGTAGACGGTGGCTGTGATCTTTCCCTCCGCTAGGTCGGCCTTGACGATGTCCGTCACCTCGGCCAGTTGGCGCTCCCGCTCGGGCGCGGCCGCGTTGACCATGTTGACTACCTCGTCATAAACCTTGGGCTCAAGGGCCTGAAAGGCTAAATCCTCCAACTCCCATTTGATGGTGTTCATGCCCAGGCGGTGGGCCAGTGGGGCGAAAATCTCCAGCGTCTCGGAAGCTATACGCGCCCGTTTGTCTGGCTTCAGATAACCGATGGTGCGCATGTTGTGCAACCGGTCGGCCAGCTTGATCAGAAGGACGCGAATGTCGCGGCTCATGGCGATGACCATCTTGCGCAGCGTCTCAGCCTTGGCCGCCGATCCGAACTCAACCTTGTCGAGCTTGGTCACGCCGTCCACCAGGCTGGCGATCTCTTCACCGAAATCGGCCCGCAACTGCTCCATCGTGTAGCTGGTGTCCTCGACGGTGTCGTGCAGCAGAGCGGCGCACAACGTCGCCTCCGTCATGCCTAGCTCCGCCAAGATCGTCGCAACCGCCAGCGGGTGAGTGATGTACGGCTCGCCGCTGATGCGAACCTGGCCGTCATGGTAGTGCTCCGCCGTGCGGTAGGCACGCTCGATCAGCGTCAGATCGGCCTTCGGGTGCACTGACCGGATGACAGTGAACAGCGGGTCGAGGACAGCCGAATGGCTGGGCCGGGCGGCGCCCCAGCGCGCCAGCAGCGACCGCATAATCGGCCGGGTCGGCTCGTCCGTGTGGTCGTCGACGGGGTCGGCTAGGGCGCCGGGGCGTGTCGCCAACTGTGTGTCTTCGCGCATCCGCCACCTCCATACAGGGCCTTTTGTGCCAATCAGTCTAGTCTTATGGGGTGAACACTGGACGGCTGATCCACACCGCGCAAGCACTTGTCGACGATGTCATCAACGTGCCCTGGCTGCCCCGGCGCGGCGCCAACGTGGTGGCGACGACGCGACACCAGCAAGCAGGCGGCGCGGTCACAGTGCTGCTGGCGGCCGCCCGCGACGGCGCGACTTGCGTCCATGCGGGTTCTGTCGGGCGCGGCCCGGCGGGCGACCTCATCCGGGCGGCTCTGCAAGCGGACGGCGTGGGCGTCTCGTCGCCAATCGTCGAGGAGATCGACACCGGCGTGTGCATCGTCTTCGTCGAACCTTCGGCCGAGCGCACCTTCGTCACCGTCCAAGGCGCCGAGCGCCGCATCAGCGTCGCCTCGCTCAACAGCAGCACCCCACAGCCGGGTGACTTTGTGGCGGTCTCGGGCTACACCTTGCAGGGGCCTACCGCCGTCCCGATGCTCGACTGGCTCGCCACGCTGGCACCCGGTGTCACTGTGGTGCTCGACCCAGGCTCCGCCTTCGCGGAATTGGACGATGCGACGCGCCGGGCGGCACTGGCGCACACCACGATCTGGACGTCCAACGCCGAAGAAGCCCAAGCCATGACAGGCAAGCCCGGCATGGCGGATTCAGCCGAGGCGTTACTGACGTATCTACCGGACGGCGCCCTGAGCATCGTCAGAGACGGTCCGGCCGGCTGCGCCGTCAGCGGGTGGTGCAAGACGACGACAGTGCCGGGCTTCCCGCAAACGCCTCACGACACCAATGGGGCTGGCGATACGCACACGGGTGTGATGCTGGCCGAGTTGCTGGCAGGCGCCAACCCGGTCGCTGCCGCCCAACGCGCCAACGCAGCCGGCGCTCTGAAGGTGATCGGCCGAGGACGCGACACGATACCGACCAGTGCAGAAATTGATGTGTTTCTAGATTCGTCATCCTGCGCGTAGTCGCAAGATCTGCCAAAGCGAAGCCGAAACCATGGCCAGATACTGCGACCCCACAACGTTCCGCGCAGTATGACGGGATTACCGCGTCAAAAAGCGACGATGCTGCTGACCGAGGTGCACCCGGCATCGGCCATGGCTTGACGGCCGTGCAGGTCGGCCAACTCGATCAGCACGCTGGTGTGGGCGACTAGCGCCCCCGCCCGCTCGACCAGTTTCGATGCCGCCACCAGCGTGCCGCCGCTGGCAAGCAGATCGTCCACCAGGAGCACGCGCTGGCCCGGCTGCAGGGCGTCCTGGTGCATCGTCAATGTCTCCGCGCCGTACTCCAAGGTATAGGTCTGCTCGAAGACCGGGCCGGGCAGCTTGCCCGGCTTGCGGATGGGTATCAGGCCGACGTGGAGCATCAACGCCATCGGCGCGGCGAAAATGAAGCCACGCGATTCGATACCAGCCACCGCGTCCACGTCGTGCGGGGAAACCTCCAGCATCGCTTCGAGGGCGTCCCCGAAGCCGGCTGGCGAGGCCAGCAGCGGCGTGATGTCCTTGAACTGTATGCCGGGCTTCGGGAAGTCGGGAATGTTGCGGATTAGCCTCGCCACACGCTCGCTATTCACCGACCCGCCTAACCTTTCCGCTGGCTGCGGGATTGACGTGCCGGCTGTGGACGTCCAGACGACGCCGCGTGGCGTACCTGCACCGGCACCGGTGCCGTCGTCACCTGGGCGCTGGCCAGGGCCGGCACCTGTTCGGACAGCGTCGTGGTTATCATGACCTGCGTTTGAGCCTTGCCCATGCGGCGCTCGACGCCCTCGCGGTGCAGTTTCATGGCCGGTTCCCGCTCCTTCAGCATGCACAGGATCGGGGTGGCGATGAAGATCGACGACCAGGCACCGGTGATCATGCCGACGAACATGGCCAAGCCCAGGTCTGGCAACGGGCCCTGCCCGCCCAGCCAGATGATGCCGGCCAGCAGAATCGCCAACACAGGCAGAACGCCGACAATCGTCGTGTTGATCGACCGGACGAACACCTGGTTCACGGCCAGGTCGGCCGCTTGCGAATAGGTGAAGTCCTTCCGCTCAAGGTCGACGACGTTCTCACGCACCTTG
>Ga0123357_10005241_pt1 | contig 15458 bp, 16 predicted proteins | sample TergutEmb28metaG_FD_89873 | JGI IMG/M metagenome (GOLD analysis project Ga0123357, IMG submission 89873) | Embiratermes neotenicus P4 segment gut microbial communities from Petit-Saut dam, French Guiana - Emb289 P4 | ecosystem: Host-associated > Arthropoda: Insects > Digestive system > Gut ... | reverse complement strand
GTCGACCTCATCGGGACGGAGCACGATATCGCGGTTGTGGCAGTAAGGACAGCGGAAATCGCATCCCGCCAGATATATGGTGCAGGCGACCTTTCCCTCCCAGTCCAGAAGCGTTGTTTTTATGAATCCCGCTATCTTCATGAATCCTGGAACAGGTGGACGGATAAATCTGTTTTGAATGCTGTGGAAATCTCAAAAGTGTTTTTATCGCCGTACGCAGTGACGTATCGTGTGAGAACATGAGCAAGCACGACGTCCGTTTCATGCCGGCCGGCAGGACAGTGACCGCAGAGAACGGTATACTAATATCGAACGCGGCCAAGGAGGCAGGAGTGAATATTGAACTGCCTTGCGGAGGCAAGGGGAAATGCGGCAGGTGCATGGTCACTGTCTCCGACAGGAAAGGACAGCCATCGAGAGTGCTTGCCTGTCAGACCCAGATCTCCACCGACGTTGACGTGACGATCCCGGACAAGGAGGGCGCAGTGGTGGCATCCAGCGACCACCGCTCACTGAAAGTCAAGAAGGTCACCCCTCTGGTCAGATCCGACGGTGACAATTACGGTCTGGCCTTGGACATAGGGACGACGACCATAGCGGCATCGGTACTGGATATGAACAACGGTCTGGACCTGTACTCGGCAGCGGGCGAGAACCGACAGAGACTGAGAGGGGAGGACGTCCTCACAAGGATGCAGTATGCGGAGGACGGCGGTACGGAAGAACTCCGGGAACTTGTACTGGGATCGATAAACGATCTCATAGACATATGTCTCGACAGAAGATGCAGCCCCGACAGCATCCGTGCCGTATACGTTTCCGGGAATACGACAATGATACATCTTTTCCTCGGCGTCGATCCTTCTCCGATGAGGACGGAGCCGTACGAACCAGTCCTCAAAGAGGCGGAGATCACCGGGAAAGAGAGCGGGCTCGCCGTCAATCCGACCGCACGTGTGGTCTGTATGCCGTCGGTATCGGCCTATGTCGGAGGAGACATCACCAGTGACATCGTCGCATCTGAGATGGATTCCGCTGACGAACTGGCCCTCCTGATAGATGTGGGAACGAACGGAGAGGTTGCGCTCGGCAACAAGGATATGATGATCGTATGTTCATCATCAGCGGGACCGGCATTCGAAGGGGGTGGTGTGACATCGGGTATGCTTGCCCGCATCGGGGCGATAGACAGTTTCAGGATAGACGACGGCAAGATGGTCTTCACCACGATATTGTCGGGAAGGCCGAAGGGGATATGCGGTTCGGGACTGATAGACCTGGTCGCTGAATTATTCAGGAACGGATGGACGGACAAACGCGGAAGTTTCACGGACAAGGCGCCGACGGAGACCGGCGCCGACGGGATATTCCTAAGGATTGTCGGCGACATAATCGTAACACAGGACGATCTGAGGACGATGATGCTGACGAAGGCCGCGATATACGCCGCCGCAGAATCCCTGGCGAAGAACGTGGGAGCGGACATACGCGGAATCAGCAGGATATACATCGCAGGAGGCTTCGGGTCCTTCATTGATCTCGAGAATGCGATATCTATCGGACTTTTCCCCGATGTACCCAGAGAGAACTATGCGTATCTGGGAAATGCATCTCTGGGAGGTGCCAAGTACGCTCTCATTTCGGCTTCGTTCAGAGCCAGAGTGGCCAAGGTGTTCAAGAGGATGACATATCTTGACCTCAGTTCAGATCCGATGTTCTTCGAAGAATATATGTCGGCGCAGTTCCTGCCGCACACTGACGCGGCAAGATTTCCCTCCGCAAAAAAAGCCGGCAGGAATTGATTCAGGACCTTCGGACAGAAGGTTCCGGTGCACCCATATTTTACGATCATAAATAAGAATTTATAACAGATATGCATTATAATAGAATAATGGAAGAGCCGGAGGTATCGTTCGTTGGTCAATGACCCGCCTTCCCTCCCTTATTATTCGGGGGAAAGGAACAAGAGGAACGAACCGCACGGTACAGGAACATACTTTTGGGAGAACGGCAACACATACGAGGGCCAGTGGAAGTACGGCAACCGGCACGGACAAGGAACATATCATTGTGCGGAAGGCCATTACGAAGGCGAATGGATGGACAACGAAAGGACGGGCCTCGGGAAATTCCATGATCTTAAAGGCAACCGCTACGAAGGTGAATGGAGAAACAACAAACAGCACGGCCGCGGGACATATTTCTGGGCGGACGGAGACCGCTATGAGGGTGAGTGGAAGAACGGTATCCGCCACGGCCGCGGTAAATATTATTGGACGAACGGCCGCTGCAAAGGCGACCGTTTCGAAGGCGAATGGAAAGAAGGCCACAGGACCGGCCGCGGAACATACTATTACGCCAACGGCAAAAAAAAGAAAGGCACGTGGCAGGACGGCAAGCTCATCCAAGAGGATGAAGACCCGGAGAACAAATGACCCCGTGGTCAGGCATACGTATACGCAGCCTGCCCGGCCAGGCTGGGTGAATCTTTTATACTGCGGTTCCAATCGCAAAGCGATGGACTGGGATTTCTCGACAGTACTGATAGGTTCGCTTCCGCACAAAGATGTGAAGGCTGCTTTGGATATGATATTGGACGGACGCATATCATGTCCGTCCTGGCCGCAGCTCCCTTCTCTCGGATATTCGGAAAGTATGTACGTCCAGACCGGGGAACATCTTCCCGGGATAAAGATAGACGGCGAGGGCAAGAGGATCGTGGCATCGCTCGGCGACTACGATCCGACGGACATCTACACAGCGATCGTCACTGACGACGTTGACTATTTCGTGCACTCCGAGAGACACCACAAAGGGCTGTTCGAACTTTTGAGACGAGACGTATCCGAGTTCGTAGGGATAAAGGGGCAGGTCACCGGGCCGATAAGCGAAGGTCTCCAGATACAGGATGCCGGCGGGAGATCAGCGATATACGACGAATCGTATTCCGAGATAATACGAAAGACGGTGAACATGACGGCGAAGTGGCAGGTCCGTGAACTTTCGAAGAAGAATCCGAATGTGATCATGTTCTTCGATGAGCCGTCGCTTTCCCTCCTTGGTTCTCCGTTCGCCTCTGTTTCGGCAGAGGACGCAGCGGCATGGATGAATGAGGCGATAGACGTACCCGGATGCAAAAAGGGGATACACTGCTGCGGGAACACGGACTGGCCGACGGTGCTGTCCACGGATGTTGACATACTAAGTTTTGATGCGTACTCATACGCGCACACACTGGCGATGTTCCCTGGAGAACTTGGAGACTTCATAGAAAGGGGTGGTGTCCTCTCATGGGGCATCGTTCCGAGCAGCGATGAAGGGATCGTGATTGAAACACCGAAGGCTTTGGCGAAGATATTCTCCGGGCACATAGATTCGATGTGCGCGAAAGGTATACCGAAAGATATGCTGATCCGCCAATCGATGATAACGCCGCAGTGTGGTCTCGGAGGGATGACCCAGGCCAATGCGGACAAGGCGTTCACGTTACTTTCGGAAGTGTCGCGGGAAATGAAGAGGAGGTTCGGACTTGAGTAAGGTCATCGCGTTGGCCGGGAAAGGCGGGGTCGGTAAAAGCACTATAGCGACGCAGCTCATAAGGATGCTTTCCCGTGACGGAATCGTATTGGCGATAGACGCCGATCCGAACTCCAATCTCCCGGAGAAACTGGGAATGGAGATTGCCGGGACGATCGGAGAGATACGCAATGAGATGGTAGAAGACCCCGATAAGATACCAAAAGGCATGAGCAAGCACGAATTCACGTATCAGAGCGTACGCGGACTGGTAACGGAATCCGACAAGATCGATCTGCTGGTAATGGGGAGGCCCGAAGGCGCAGGGTGCTATTGTTTCACGAACAACATTCTGAAGGAATGTTTTTCGGACCTCATACCGAAGTACGATTTCACTGTCATCGATAACGAAGCAGGAATGGAACATCTCTCCCGCAAGGTCATCCCTATAGTCGATGTACTCATTCTGGTCTCGGACCCGACCGTCATAGGCGTAAGGACCGCGTCCCGTCTCATGACGCTCTCCAAGGAAGTTGGAATAAGCGTGAAGAGGACCGTGCTCGTGATCAACAACACCACTGAAGTATCGGAAACGCTCATGAAGGAGGCCGGGACGGCAGGATTCACGAATGTGGTCACAATACCGCACGACGACGCGATAGCAAAAGCCGCGATGGAGACGGCGGAACTCAGCATTCCGGAAGATTCGGAGTTCGGCAGATCCGTGAGGTCCCTTATTTCAGTTCTTTAAGGAACTTCGGGATGTTCTTGGATTCGGTCGTACCTATCACGACCCTTCTCCCGATCAGTTCCTCAAGTTTTCCGGACATCCTTGCGGTAAGGCCGGGTATAACCACAGGGCCGTCCGATTTGCCGAGAGCGCCGCTCTCTTCGAACGCCTTCACCACATGCTCGGGGTTGAACTTGCCCGCGGCGTATGCGGTCAGGACCGATAATCCCTCGGTGTTCACGATCTGCAGCCAGACCGGCATCTTGGATTTCTCTATGTCCGCGCGTACCGTGAAGTATGTCAGAGAGAAATTAGTGGTGAAGAAGATCGGAGAATGTCCGTCGGGATCGTTTATCGGATAAAGGGACTGCTTCACCTGTATGGGCACTTGAGGATCGGTGTAGATGTTCTGCCTGAGCGTGAACAGCGGCAGCGCCTCGTAATTCTTGATGTCATCAAAGATAACGAGGCTTCCGTATTTCAGCGTGGAGATCACCGCCATCGCCACGGCGTGTTCGCCGGAACCGAGACGGTTCATGATCGGATAACCGAACGGCTTGAACTTCTTTTTGAGCGCCGCTCTTCTTACGATAGTATGGCGTTCAATACACTCCTTCAGGTTGGACGGCCTCAGGTCGAGGATGAGATCATCCACGCCGTTCTTCCTGGCCGCGGTGACAAGATCTGCCATTCCATCAAGGTCTCCGCAGGACAGAGCCAGAGGGCACGAGAATTCCTTTGCCAGTTTCGACATCGGATCTATGTTCCCGGCCGACGCAGAGTAGATCAGAGGTCTTTTCTCTTTGCATACGGGAAGGACGGACCTCAGTACAGAGACATCATCGGACTCGAGGATGAACGGACCGCCCCACGATCTCATCACAGAGACCACGGCGTCCTTGAACTTAGCTGCGTCCCCTGAATCACACCTTATGTTTATCATGTCCGCCCTGAACACGGTACCTACGCGTTCGAAGCTGAGCTTCTTTATCTCGGATATACGGGCATCGACCGGCTCGGCATCGGATACCGTCAAAGCGTAAGCGACAGGATTGACGAACCTTCTTTCGTGACGGTACAGGACGGTCTCGCCTCCGAGGTCCTTTTTATTATCTTTAGGCCCGACGGACACCGTGCGCACAGGCGGTGCCGCCGATTCTTCCAATGATGTCTTCGACGCCTGGTCGACATGAGGGCAGTCGTCGATCTTGGCCTTCTGGTTCGCAAGGAGCATGGCGAACGCGAGACACGTGGGCTGGCCGCAGTCCTTGCAGTTGGTCTTCGGCAGCAATTTGAAGAATTCTATCGCTGTGGGAATGATCACACCTCCGTCAGTTCGTCAGCGTAGCATCTTACCATATCGGCCGCGCCCGGCGACCTTATCACGACGATATCCGCGCCGGAGACGATCGCCGATATTGCGGTGATCGCCTCCCACCAGACGATCCTGTGCTCCGCATTTCCCAAGGAAGGATCATCCTCGCTGACGGCATCGCTGACATCCCACGAACCGGTGACGTCGCAGACGATCGGCACCTGCAGCATCTTGTCGCCCGCAAGTGCCGCAAGCCGTATCCGTTCGTTCACGGAATATGAATAATCGAGCCCCATACCGAGCGGTGCCATGAGGGGGTCCATCACGATGTCCTTCTTCTGGACGCCGAAATCGGAAAGAAGGATGTTCATCTGTTTGGCAAGATTGATATCAAGATTTGAGAACGCCAGGACCGCGTGGTTGTTGGACATCGCGGCCGCCGAGATCTTTTTGTAGTCATCCTCTTCCGCTTTGGACAGTATTAGCCGCGATCTCACAGTGTTGCTGATCTCGGCCATGACCTCTGCGTCTATGTCGGGAATGCCGCATCCGCAGATGATCATCGGCAACTTGGTGGCATCAGATATCCTCTTGGCCAGTGCCGCGGCGTCCTTTGCCTTCGTCCCGTTCTTGGAAGGGTCTGTGCCGAGGATCCTCAGGCAGATCATGTCCGCGCCCATCGAACGCCACATCATGGCCCATTCCACAGGGTCCTTCTGACGGCCGTCGAACATCTTCGCGGCCATTTCCGGATAATCCGAGAGATCGTCGACGACCTCGCCGGCGATCATCGGTCTCCTTTTGGAAGAGTTCTCGAATGAGAGGAACGGCATCCCGTTCGCTCCTCCGGCGGCGTAGTCCCCGAGTCCGAGCAGCGTTTCTCCTATGTTTCCGTTATATTTTTCCTTGACTGGCGGTATCTCCATACGATCACCCTAAAGCAGAGGCTCCATTCCGAGTGCGGGATGTCCGACCTTCTCCATCCAGACTGTGAGTCCATCCGCATCTTCTGTTACAGTCTCGTCAGCGATCCTGTCCAAGAGGTCGGGCAGTCCGATCGCCTCGGAACGTGACCTGAACTCTTTTCCGATCGTTTTCTTGAGGTGGGAAGGCATCCACGATATCCTTGCGATCCCGCCCTCTGCGGCGATGAACTTCTCACTTATGATATACTTTTTGCCTATTCCCATGAATCCCGGGGTCTGTCTCCCGCCTCCGATGGATCCTGCCAGCGATGAGAACTTCATTCCGATCGGCGTCATGCCCGTGTACTCACGGTCGACCAGTATGACAGACTGCATATCTGTGGTCATGGCAACGACGACCTCGAAACATCCGCATGAGGTCATGGGGGCGTCCATCAGACTGTACATGCACATTCTTTCTATCGTTCCGTGGGAGTTCATGCTTACCACGGAATTAATATTCTCGAACTCACCTTTCCTTTCGTCGACGGCGGCCCCTTTCAAGAAGGGGGTGTTCGGTCCGTTCGGAGAGAGTTCATGACTTGCCTTCGCGTCAAGCCAATTGATCGCTCCGCAGAGCCCGAGACGCTCAGGCGTGACTATGCACACGTGGTCGGGAGCGAAGGACTGGCACATCGTGCATGTGTAGAACGTGTCGACAATGTTATCCTTAAGACCTTTCATCCGTTCATCCCTCGCCTCGTATATCTTCAAAGCCCCACCTAAACGGACATCCAATGCTTTCTGATCGGTTATTATTGTTACCTGAACCCTCGTCACGACATTCCCGAACTCCTCTTTGGTCTTGTGAACGAGGATCTTCCCAATGTCTTTGAATGTCATACCGGCGTCCTTGGCCCTGCAGGATATCCGGATCCAGTTCGAATTCCTCTGGCCGGCATGCCAAACGCCCTCGGCGAAATTGATGAAATGATGTATGTGGCGCTCCATCACCGCCTCCAGATCCGGCTGCATATCCTTTCCGTACACTTCGACAACGATCCCGAAAGGTATGTTCGAGCCCTTCTCGAAAGAATCAATCTCATTTCCAATGAGGGTGACACTGCCGTCGCTGACATCCTTCTCTTTCCTGGATACCAGCAATTCAAATGACTGGCTCTTATTGCCTCCCGACTCTGCGTACGTATCGGGTTTGCGTATCAGTTCTCCTTCGAACGCCGGTCCGTACCCCACAGGGATGTCCATCGGCTGCAGCGTGACGATTATGCCGCGTTCCTCTATTCCGGTCTGCACCATATCCATGTGGTCTTTCCGGACAGAGGCGGCTCCGGGTATCTGTGGTATATCCTGATCGGAGACGATGACCGCACTATGCATCAATGCCGCGAATGCGAGCGCGGCGTCAAGCGCTGACAGAGGACCGGTCTGTATCACTACTGTTTTCGGTCTCTTTGACAGGTATTCCTTCAGGCGTTCCCGGTCTCCCGACTGTACGCCTCCGAATGTCAATGCCGCCCGCACGGCGAAGTTCAGTGCGTGGACCGTTCCAGTGAACGACCCCAGAAGATATAGCATTCTGTCCAGACCTGCGGCAATGCCCGCCTCTTTTATCATATCAGGATAGTTCCCGGCCGCAAGGATTATCATTCCCTTGGACTGGCAGTCCTTGATCATGCCGCGGAGTGACGGATCACCGGTGGTCCCGCCCAGGAACAGGACAGCTCCCGGAATGGTCTCATCCACAAGACTGAGCCCCAGTTCCCTGAGCACGCGGTCCGGTACAAAACCTTCATCACTCATGCCGCCCAGGAACAGAACAGATTCGATCATCTCTGCGGCGTACATCGCATTCTCCCCGGCCGTGAATCCGTCCGAGAGTTCCTTTCCTGACGGTATGTCAAGCGAATCCAGGAATGCTAGGGCACCGTCCAGCGAGATCTCTGTGATCCCTTTCCAGGCATACAGCAGCGGCAGACCGTATCCTGTCTCCGGGTACGTCAGACCGAATGACCCGCCGAATTCTCCTATGGCCCATCTTACCGCTGCCTTGGCAGCTTCAACTGCATTCTTTGAACCGGTCAAGGCCAGATCTATGAATGTCGACGGATCGATGTCGGACGGGCGCGTCAGCGCACGGTACTGTTCTTCGCTGATGCCGCACCTGTTCGGAATTTCAGACATCTTCACCCCAGTTCGGTATACTCAATGAGTTCGAATATGCCGTTCATCTTTCCAAGGTTCTTTGTTATCTCTTTTTTCAGATCCGCTGCGGAGGCCCCGCTGAGCGAAAGGTCAGCGACGATCTCCAGCGCCATGGTCTGATAGCATATCTTGACCTTGCTGAACACCGATATCAGGTTGACGCCCTTCCCTGCCATGAATCCGACGATCTGTCCGATGGATCCCGGGCAGTCCGGTATGTCGAAACCCATGCGCACAAGTTTCGCGTCCTTTTTGAAAAATGAGATGGATATGATCCATGTACCGGGATCCGCCGAAATAAGGACGAGGGCGTCCCCGAACCGTCCCAGCAGGTCACCGTATTCCTTGCTGAGGTCGAAGACATCCTTGTCCAGCGTGGTCGGCGCGCCTCTTCTGACCTCTGTCTTCTTCTTTCCTGTGTCCTCTATCCTGAACACACGGCCTATGTCCGCGGGCCTCGTCTCCAGAAGGTTGAGTTTGGATACCGAGGGATCGTTATCCGCCTTCATCTGCTTGAACGTCTCTTTTAAAATGTCCGCTTCGCCGGAGAAGCTCAGGTCGACGAGCATCTTCCAGATTATCACGGTATCCGAGATCGCGTTCAGGGATATCGAGTTCAGGATGTTCACGTCGCGGCTTCCGAGGAAATCGGCAGCCTGTGCGGTCGCTCCGGGAACATCCTGCATATACATCGTAAGGTTCGTAAGCGTCCTGTAGTTCTCCTGTGGGTACATAGACAGAATGAGCTCGTACTCCTTCGGGCCTTTGTCGGAATATTCGAACAGCGTGCTGTAGACGAATCCTCCGTGTACAAGGCCCATTGCGTCGGCAAGTCTTTCGCTTATCTTTATTTTCGAACCCTTTGTCTTAGCGAATTCCCATGTCTTCATTCAAATCACCACTGTATCGCATTATTTATATATCTCTTCGGTACGCGTTCTTAACGGACACGAGCGGACGGGTCCAGAGAGGGTCCGTGTTCCCTTCGTGTGCGATATTCTTTTTCAAGGTATCAATGCTCTCTTCAGGAGAGGAAATGATGCCAGCAACGGCAGAGATGATGTTCTCTGCAGATATCTCTGCGACAGTTCCCTTTGAAGCCTCGGTGATCATGGAGGATGCCGTTCCCATAATGCGCTGAGCTTCATCAAGGAGGGCGATCCTCTCGTCCGTCCTCAGAGAATCATCTCCTCGATCTGGTGAATGTGTATCTTCCGGGGATCCTTCTCTTAGAGCCCACGGTGTAAGGGCAGACGGTACACTTGCGTCTGAGTTCCCGGCACTCTCCGTCCAGTGTCTTGTTCATCACTGACGTCATAGGATTGCGGCAGACCGGGCACGCTTCCGGCATATCGCTGTCTCCGGATTCGTGATAATCGATCGTAATGATAGCCAGATCCCTCTTTATCGCGGTCATCCGAGCCCTTTCCTCGCTTACCTTATACTCCTCGCCGTCCTTCTCAAGTTCCTTCCTGACAAGCCTGGTGAACTCCAACTGGGAACGTATCTGTTGGTTGCGATACATAACGGAGAAGATCGCGTCGGACAGTCTGTCCTCGTCGGGTATGCGGTAAGACATCATACGAGTCAGTGAATTTCAGATATTAATCCTTTGAGCGGTCTTTAACGGCAAGAACGAAAAGAAAAGTATGACAGAAGTAAGAGATGTCACCGTTGTATCACCATTCTGTCACCATATTTTTTACACCCCCCGTTCGTCGAAGAAGCTCCTTCAGCATCTGTCGTGGTTTCTGACAGTATTAAATAAATCGTAGACCTCAAGGGAAACAGCGCGGGGGTAGCCGAGTTGGCCAAAGGCGCAGGACTTAAGACTCCAAAGGGAAGAAATTCTGTCCCGCAGGGGTTCGTGGGTTCGAATCCCATCCCCCGCACCACCGTTGTGGTCAGACGGACGCTTTTCGCAACAGTTTATCTAAATGGCATAATTATGGAGGCGATATGCGCCGTGCAGACAGAGAAGTGAAAGAGTTCAACGAAATAACAGACATACTCAGCCGCTGTGATACAATAAGACTGGGATTGAACGGCGGAGAGTACCCGTACGTGGTCCCGCTCTCATTCGGGTTCGAGGTCATAGGGCAGGCGATCGTATTTTACATCCACGGAGCGAAGGAAGGGCTGAAACATGACCTTATCGCAAAGGATAATAGGGTCTGTGTCGAAGCAAGTATTTTTCACGAGTTCACGGAGGTGCCAGAACACAATACTGTAACAACGCAGTATGAGAGTTTCATCGGGTTCGGCAAAGCAGAAAAAGTAATTGGTCAAGCGGCTGTAAGGGGGCTTGACCTGATCTGTGAACAAGCAGGTTTCAAAGGCTTCGATTACGGCGGCGAAAGGGCGCTGGACGCTGTTACGGTTTACAAGATAGAGATAGCGAGTTTCACAGGTAAAAGGCGACTTGCAAAGTAACGAAAACCCGGCGTCTTTTGATAACAATAATATATTCGTTAAACCAGTTGATGTATCAGCACCCGAACGGATGCGGGAGATAAGAATCATGGACAATGAACTCAAGCTCCAATTCGTCGACACCTTCGCGAAACTGATAACCGCAGCGTTCGCCATGGTGGCGGCGCTCGCATGGAACAATGCGATACAGACACTCATAACCAATGCTCTGGGGACAGGCAACGAAGTTCTTGCTCTGTTCATCTATGCGATCATCGTCACTATCATCGCGGTCATAGCCGTTGTATGGATAACAAGAAGTTTCAATAAACTTCACACGATGGTCGAAAAAGAGAAAAAATCTGAATAAATCCATTTGTTTGGTGGGAAGATAGCGGCTCCGCACAGGAATCACACTAGGGGCCTAAAGCCTCCGCTGCGACATTCCTATGACAGATGCCGATTACATTCCACCGCTCTTTTCACTGAACGGGATGTGGTGCATGTATGCTTGGGCTTGTGGCGGCATTAATGATCCCCACGATGTTCCTGGTATGGATGACACACAGGACATCCGCATCATCTCAAAATAGTGCGGCCCTTATTAAATATAATTTTTCCATTATTCAATTACCTTTAAGTATGAATAGACGGTACTGTTGGCATACGGAGTAATCAATTTGGCTGTTAGTTACAAAAATTCCTCAAGGAACGTGGTCAACGGTGTTCCTGTAAAGAAGAAGCCGAAACCGCAAACCAAGGAAGCGACAAGGAAACAGCCCATGCTGAACACTCACCGCATCGCACCGTTCAAATATGATATGAATGAGCTCATAGGCGCAACGAAGATGGACCCTGGGACGGCATCCTCTTTTTTAGCATCGGTCATCGCCAAAGCCTCTAGGCAATCGGCCAAAGAGGCCAAGGATTACGTCAGGACGTTCGTCGAGCCCGGCGACCTTACCAAGGAGGAGTCTGACAAGATGTGCAGGCTCATCGACAGATACAGCAAATACCGCTGAGGTGTACGATAGAATATTCCGAAGGGGCCTCGGGCAGGGTTTTTGTTCTCAGGCTGCAAAGCGGAGACATACTTCACAGGTCCGTGGAAGAATTCGCCAAGGACAAAGGGATCTCCGCAGCGACCGTTATCGCCGTCGGAGGCGCTGACAGGGGATCAATACTGACGGTCGGCCCCGCCGTTCCGGTAAAATCGCCGATCGAACCGCTCCGTCATGTCCTGGATGCCCCGTGCGAATTCACCGGGAACGGCACGATCTTCTCGAACGCATCGGGGGAGCCGATACTTCATATGCACTGTTCATGCGGACGGGAAGGACATTCGGTGACCGGATGCGTCAGGTCCGGGGTCATAGTATGGCTTGTGATGGAGGTCGTGATATCCGAGATCACCGGGGCGAACGCGAAGAGGCTGATGGACCCCGATTCCGGATTCGAACTGTTAGTTCCCGACGCGAAATGATGTTTAACCGGTATTGAAGAACGCCAAATGGGGCATATGGACATTAAACGTAACGTTGTTACATCTTTTGTACATTTTTGTTACTAATATCTACATACACCTATGTGAGACACAACATTATGTAACGTTGTTGCATTTTTTTCATAAAAACGTATATATAGTTTATTTCTCCTTATTCTCTCTGGGATTACTATGGGTTATGAAGAATTGTTCCCACCTAATGACTTGAAGGGCTGGCATGCAAATGCAGCCAAGAGATTCGCGAGCCCCTTCGTGGACAACTTCCACGACAGAATCGACGTTGACCCGATCATACTGTCGAACGCTGCCGTGCAGTGCGGTTTCACGATAAGGGACTTCTATGAAAAACCAGAGCTTGGTATACACTGCGTCGGATACATATCCGAACTGTTCGACCTGCTGCCGGTGACACACTGGTTCTTCTCACTTCCGTGGGTAAGAGAACTCGGTATCACACTGGAATACAAGGACACACTGCCGCCGGTACCGGTCGGTAAGACTCATGTTGTCAACGAGCCGGAAGATGTAGACAAGCTTGCGCCGATAGGCATGGATGCGCTGAAGAAAGGGAGCACTGTTCCGCTGTTCTACAACCTCTATGACTACGTCAACAAGAACCTCCCGCACACGCTCGTTCCGATATCATACGGTTTCGACCTTGTCGGTGCGGCCTCGGAGCTGGTAGGCGTCGAGAACTTCATCATGTGGACGTTCACGGAGCCGGACGCAGCACACAAGCTCGTCGACACGTACGTCGAGACATCGATCAACGGTGCACAGTGCATGGCGGACAAATACGGATTCGCAATGCTCATCGTCGGTTCAGTTCTCGCGAACAACGATATCTTCGCGGACCAACAGGTCGAAGAGTTCTCGGCAAAGAAGATGGCCCACTATGTGGACTCTTGTTTCAGAAGGGGTGCAGGACCTCAGGTCTTCTACCACCTGTGCGGTAACCACGAGACCGACTACAAAGTGTTCAAGAAGAACCTTGTTTGGTCTCCGTTCAGCGTTCTGCACATCGGATACCAGGGACCGAATGCGTTCCCGTCCGACCTGCTCAAGAAGGAGTTCCAGGATGTTTCAACACTCATGGGCTCAGTCGACACGAAACTGATGATCAACGCGAACCCGAAGAAGGTCTACGAGAGCTCCAAGAAGAGCCTCCTCGCTGGACGTGACTCCAAGAAAGGATTCATCCTCGGTACAAGCTGTGAGACGCCACCGTACACGATACCCGGAAACCTCCTTGCAATGACGAGAGCGGCCAGGGACTTCGGTACATACGGGACATGGTGAGGTGATTCAGATGGCTATAACAATATCAAGCGAAGTTCAGGCAGTTCTCGACTCAAGGGGTCTCAAGGCCGACGACATAAAGAAGGTCATTGAGAACGCTGAGAAGAGCAAAGACAAGATTGACAACGGTAAGAAGTTCATCGCGAAGCTGGTCATCGGCGACCTGACCGTGTACGCCGACTACTGCAAGAAAGGCGACGACTTCATCGTCAACTCCGGATACGCGCACAAGATGAAGATCTTGGACATCGTTCTGGCTACAGATGACACCGAGTGGAAGTACTGCAAGAACGGCAAGACCGTCAAGAAAGGACACACCGATCTGACATACCTCGGTGCTACGAGATCCGGTCCGTCACTCGTCGAGCCGGAGTCCGGTCAGTCCTGGTTCGAGGAATACCTCGCGGCCAAGACCCTTGCTGTGGCAGAAGGCCTGTTCGCGCAGAAGAGAGCATAATCACTCTCAGAACACTAAACCTTTTCCCTTTCAATTTATTTTTTGATATTCGTTGGTTTTTAGGAGTAATCTTAAATCGGCGTAAGCAATGGCGGGTAACGTGTCTAAGATCGGAGAGACCAGCGCATTGTGCCCGGAATGCCTTAAGACAATACCTGCGGTCAAGATAGAGGAAGGTAACGACGTCTTCATCGAGAAGACCTGCAAGGAACACGGTACTTGGAAAGTGAAGATCTGGTCCGGTGCCAAACATTACAAGGACCTTTATGATTTTGCCGCCGTGCCGAAAAGCCCTCTGAAATTCAAGACCGAAGCTTGCGACGATTGTCCTCAGGGATGCGGGCTGTGCGGGAAACATATGCAGCACACATGCCTTAACGTGGTCGAGGTCACGAACAGATGCAACCTGAACTGTCCGATATGTTTCGCAACGGCCAACGGATGCGGTTATGATTATCATCCGACGATCGAAGAACTGAAGGGATCGTTCAAGACCGTCGTGGATTACGTCAAAAGCCCGAGATGCGTCCAGCTCTCCGGAGGGGAGCCGACCATACGTGATGACCTTCCAGCGATAGTGAAGGCGGCCAAGGACATGGGGATAGAGCACATTGAAGTGAACACGAACGCGCTCAGGATATCCAGCGACAAAGATTATCTGAAAGCACTGAAAGATGCCGGCGTCGACACGTTCTATTTCCAGTTCGATGGGACGGACGATGAGATATACAAAAAGACCCGCGGCCGTCCGATGTTCGACATCAAGAAGAAAGCGATAGAGAACTGCGCCGAGACAGGGATTGGGGTCACACTCGTTGTTACGGTATCCCCTGACATCAATCTTCACCACGTCGGCAAGATAATAGAATTCGCGGCATCACAGGTCCCAACGGTAAAAGGGGTACACTTCCAGCCGATCACACACTTCGGACGGTATCCCAAAGGACCGAAGGACGAGGACCGTGTTCTCCTTCCGGATCTTGCTGCTGCTATTGAGCAACAGACGAAAGGCATGCTCAGGGCAGACAATTTCATGCCGACCTCCTGTTCGAACGTTCACTGCGACATGAAGTCACTCTCGATAGTTTTGCCCGACG
>Ga0123357_10005240_pt1 | contig 15459 bp, 14 predicted proteins | sample TergutEmb28metaG_FD_89873 | JGI IMG/M metagenome (GOLD analysis project Ga0123357, IMG submission 89873) | Embiratermes neotenicus P4 segment gut microbial communities from Petit-Saut dam, French Guiana - Emb289 P4 | ecosystem: Host-associated > Arthropoda: Insects > Digestive system > Gut ... | reverse complement strand
GAAGCGGATTTCCTCGGCCTTCTTTCGACCAATTGTGCGACCATCAATTTTCATAGAACGCACTATACACTAACAGAACATGGAATGCAATAGGGGTCATCAAAATTATGCACGGATTAGTAGGGGTCCTTCTCCGCGTCGAGGAGTTGCCGGTCACATTGACGGCAAACTGTTCACGCTCCTCCTTACAACCTGCTGGTTGGAGCCGGAGATGATGACATGAAGTTTCGACAATGACTATGTCGCAATTATGACCGCCACGCTCGTTTCATCCTGGAAACGGCAGTCAAATCGCCAGGCTCCTGAGATGATTCGGCATGACACCGGGTTTTCAGCGTTCCAAAAGATTCACCCTCAGGATGAACAAGCTGCAGTTGCATACAGGCACATGGCCCAGTCCAGGTGACCATCTTTGCCGGGCTGATCCGAGTTGCCTCCGACCATGCCGTCCCAGTGACGCCCCCACAGCCAGTTGGCTTCCTTTTATCGAATTTTGTGAAACAGTCCGGCCTTTTCGTTTGGCTGGTGGTGGCCTGCTCCCTGGTTCGGCTGAGCCGGGAAGGCCGCGGGATCGAATGGCATCGAAAAATCGTCCCCGATAAACCGGCGCCGGCCCAGCTGGAGACAGCTGGGCCGGCGCCGATCGGGGTCTTGCAATCCCGCAACCTGGCGGTCGGGATTCAAAGGTCAGAGCGGCACGTGGTTACGCCACTTTGGGGTCGAGTTCGCCCCTGGCATAGCGTCTGGCCATTTCGGCCGTGGTCAGAATGCGTTTGATCTTCGATGCCTGGCCCGCGGTGTTGAATTCCTCCAGGCGCTGTCTGCAGATCCGTGCCATCGCCTCCATCGCCGGCTTGAGATATTTGCGCGGATCGAACTCTTCCGGGCTGTCTTTCAGCACTTTGCGGATCTGACCGGTCATCGCCATGCGGTTGTCGGTATCGATGTTGATCTTGCGCACGCCGTTCTTGATGCCGCGCTGGATCTCCGCAACCGGCACGCCCCAGGTCGGTTTCATCCGGCCGCCATTGGCGTTGATGATGTCCTGCAGCTCCTGGGGCACCGAGGACGAGCCGTGCATGACCAGATGGGTGTTGGGCAGCTTGCGATGGATTTCCTCGATCACCTTCATGGCGAGAATGTCGCCGTCGGGCTTGCGCGTGAACTTGTAGGCGCCGTGCGAGGTCCCCATCGCGATCGCCAGCGCGTCGACCCGCGTCGCCCTGACGAAGCGCACCGCTTCATCGGGATTGGTCAGGAGCTGGTCATGCGACAGCTTGCCTTCGGCACCGTGGCCGTCCTCTTTCTCGCCCATGCCGGTTTCAAGCGAGCCCAGCACGCCGAGTTCGCCCTCGACCGAAATGCCGCCGAGATGGGCCATGGTGGTCACCGTGGTGGTGACACCGACATTGTAGTCCCAGTCGCCGGGGGTCTTGCCATCGGTCTTTAGCGAGCCGTCCATCATCACCGAGGTGAAGCCGGCCTGGATCGCGGTCATGCAGGTCGCAGGCTCGTTGCCGTGATCGAGATGCACGCAGACCGGGATGTGGGGATAAATCTCGGTCAGTGCGTCCATCATGTGCCTGAGCATGATGTCATTGGCATAGGCGCGCGCCCCGCGCGAGGCCTGGATTATGACCGGGGCGTCGAGCCCGCTCGCCGCCTCCATGATCGCCAGTGCCTGCTCCATATTGTTGATGTTGAAGGCGGGCACGCCGTAGTCGTTCTCCGCAGCATGATCGAGCAATTGACGCAACGTGATCCGGGCCATGGTTTTGTTCCTTCCTCTGGGTTGTTCGTCTACCTGATGCGCAGAACCTCGACGCCGGGCAGGGGCTTGCCTTCCATCCACTCCAGAAAGGCACCGCCTGCGGTCGAGACATAGGTGAAATCCTCGGCGACCCCCGCCTGGTTGAGGGCGGCCACGGTGTCGCCACCGCCAGCGACCGAAATCAGTTTGCCGGCTCTGGTGCGCTCGGCGGCGTGTCGCGCCGCGCTCACGGTGCCACGGTCGAAGGGCTGCAGCTCGAAAGCTCCGAGCGGGCCGTTCCACACCAGGGTGGCCGCGTCATCAATGGCCGCGCGCACCCGCTCTACCGATTGGGGGCCGACGTCGAGAATCATGCCGTCCTGGGGAATGGCGCCCAGTCCATAGGCCTGCGAGGGCGCATTGGCGGCGAACTGAGATGCCACCGTGGCGTCGACCGGAAGAATGATGGCGCATTTTGCGCTCTGCGCTTTTTCCAGGATGCGCAACGCAGTTGGCGCCAGATCCTTCTCCGCCAGCGACTTGCCGATGGCCACGCCCTGGGCGTGGAGGAAAGTGTTGGCCATGCCGCCGCCGATGACGAGGGCGTCGACCTTGCGGACCAGATTTTCCAGGAGGTCGATCTTGGTCGACACCTTGGCGCCGCCGATGATGGCGATCACCGGCCGTGACGGCGCTTCCAGCGCTTTGGCCAGGGCGTCGAGTTCGGCCTGCATGGTGCGCCCGGCAACCGCCACCAGGCGGTGGCCCAGGCCCTCGGTCGAGGCGTGGGCGCGATGGGCTGCCGAAAAGGCGTCGTTGACCCAGATGTCGCCGAGCTTTGCCAGTTCGTCGGCGAAGGCCGGATCGTTTTTCTCTTCCTCCTTGTGGAAGCGGGTATTTTCCAGACAGAGGATGGCGCCGTCGCTCAGGCCGGCGACGGCCTCGGCCGCCACCGCTCCGATACAGTCGGCGGCGAAGCCGACCGGGCGCTGGATCAGCTGGCTCAGCGCTTCGGCGACCGGTTTGAGCGAGTCCCTGGGATCCGGTCCCTTGGGCCGGCCGAAATGCGCCAGCAGAATCACCCTGCCGCCCTTGTCGGCGATTTCGAGGATGGTCGGTGCCACCCGGGTCAGGCGGGTGGCGTCGCTGACACGCCCGTTTTCCATCGGCACGTTGAGATCGACCCGCAGCAGGACGCGTTTGCCCTTCACATCAATGTCGTCGAGGGTACGGAAGCTGGCCATGATCCAATCACTCACTTTTCTGAATTCAGGGGGCGGCGCCCGGGTCGAGGGAGCATCAAATCAGCGGAAACATCAATTCAGGAATGGTCGGGAGTTGTGTTCTGCTGCGTTCCCATCTCCCAGGCCGCGGGCTGGAGGCAGTTGGCCGGACCGGCAATGCTCCGGTCTGCCAGAGGGTCCGGTTCTGCGAGGAGGGGCGAGTTCTGCAAGGAGGGTTTGCGGAATGTGCCGGCAAAGACGGCGAGGCTCGCGGAGAGCGGCGGTCCTTTGAGGTGCCCTCAAAGGACCGGTCCGCTTTCTGCGCCCTGCGTCAGATCACGCCGGCCATCGCAATCGCGGTGTCAGCCATGCGGTTGGAGAAGCCCCACTCATTGTCATACCAGGACATCACCCGCACCAGCGTGCCGTTGAGCACCTTGGTCTGGTCCATGTGGAAGGTCGAGGAATGGGAGTCGTGGTTGAAGTCCATCGAAACATTGGGGGCATCGGTGTAGCCCAGCACGCCCTTGAGTTCGCCGTCGGCGGCGCGCCGGATCGCCTCGTTGATCTCCTTCACGTCGGTGGCACGCCTGGCGACGATCTTGAGGTCGACCACCGAGACATTGGGGGTCGGCACGCGGATGGCGACGCCATCGAGCCTGCCCTTGAGCTCGGGCAACACCAGCCCGATGGCCTTCGCTGCTCCGGTCGATGTCGGGATCATCGACAGCGCCGCCGCACGGGCGCGGTAGAGATCCTTGTGCAGGGTGTCGAGGGTGGGCTGGTCGCCGGTATAGGCGTGGATCGTGGTCATGAAGCCGGTCTCGACACCGACCAGCTCGTTGAGCACCTTGACCACCGGGGCCAGACAATTGGTGGTGCAGGAACCGTTGGACACCACGAGGTGATCTCTGGTCAGCGTCTTGTGGTTGACGCCGTAGACGATGGTGGCGTCCGCGCCATCGGCAGGAGCGGAAACCAGCACCCGCCTGGCACCGGCGGCAAGATGGGCTGCGGCCTTGTCGCGGGCGGTGAAGATGCCGGTGCACTCCATCGCGATATCGACGCCGAGATCTTTCCACGGCAGTTTGGCGGGATCGCGTTCGGCGGTGACCTTGATCTTGTTGGCGCCCAGGCAGATGGTGTCGCCATCGACCGTGACCGTGCCGGGGAAGCGGCCATGGACGGAGTCGAAGCGCAACAGATGGGCGTTGGTTTCGACCGGGCCGAGATCATTGATCCCCACCACCTCGATATCCTTGCGGCCGGACTCGGCAATGGCGCGCAGGATATTGCGGCCAATGCGGCCAAAACCGTTAATGCCGACACGGACAGCCATCGTTTGTCTCCTTGAATGCCAAATCGAAGCCGCGTGAGGGCGCAGGCGGCTCACGGGCTGTTTGAAAGGTCGACGCCCGGTTCTGCCGGGCGCTCGTCGGATCGTATGGACGTTTGGTAGTCCATTTTTTGCGCCGGCTCAACTGTCATCCTGCGAGGCGCTGCTGCGCAGCAGAGACCACCGCGTCTGCAGTAATCCCGAAATGGCGGAAAAGGTCCTTCGCCGGGGCGCTGACACCGAAAGAATTCATGCCGATGAAGGTGCCGCCGCTGCCGATCACTGCGTCCCAGCCCCAGCGTGAGGCAGCCTCAATGGCGATCCTGACCGGCGCGCTGCCGATGATGGCACGGCGCCGCTCGTCGGTCTGCTCGAGCAGAAGTTCGAGCGAGGGCACGGAGACCACCCGGGTCGGGATGCCGAGTTCGGTGAGCGTCTGCTGGGCGTTGACGGCGATGGCGACCTCCGAGCCGGAGGCAAACAGCGTCACCCGGGCCTCGGTATTGGCCGCGATCAGTTCGTAGGCGCCGTACTGACAGGGGTTGTCGAGCGGCGCGGTGCTGCGCAGCTGCGGCACGCTCTGACGGGTCAGCGCCAGCACCGTGGGGCCGTCGATGCGCCGCAGCGCCAGTTCCCAGCATTCGGCCACCTCAACGGCATCACAGGGCCGGAACAGACGCAGATTGGGAATGGCGCGCAGAGCGGCGAGGTGCTCGACCGGCTGATGGGTTGGCCCGTCCTCGCCCAGACCGATCGAGTCGTGGGTCATGACATAGACCACGCCGGCATTCATCAGCGCCGCCAGCCGTATCGCCGGGCGCGCATAGTCGGTGAAGGCCAGGAAGGTGGCGCCATTGGGGGCGAAGCCGCCATGAAGGAAAATGCCGTTCATCGCCGCGGCCATGCCGTGCTCGCGGATGCCGTAATGGATGAAACGGCCTTTGGGGGTCCGGGCGCTGAAGGCGACTGCCGCCCTGGCCCGGTTGTTGTTGGAGGCGCTGAGATCGGCCGAGCCGGCGACAAATTCCATCGGCATGGCGCTGACGATGGCCTCGATCGCCGCTTCCGAGGATTTGCGGGTGGCCGCCGCCAGCGGCTGTTCCAGCAGCGCCTTCTTGTGGGCCTTGAGGGCCCTGGTCAGGGTCTGCGGTCGCTCATGGCGCAGCCGGCGCTCGAATTCGGCGCGCTTGCGGCTGCCGAGTTCGCCAAGCCGGGCTTCCCATTCCTGACGGGCCTGGGCACCGCGCGCGCCACAGGCGCGCCAGGCGCCAAGCACCTCGTCATCGACCGCAAAGGGCTCCAGCGAAAGGCCGAGACGTTCCTTGGCGGCCTTGAGTTCCTCAGGCCCGAGGGGCTCGCCATGGGCCCTGGACGTGCCGGCCTTGTTGGGGGCACCGAAGCCGATGGTGGTGCGGCAGGCGATCAGCGTTGGTTTGCTGGAGGACAGGGCTCGGGTGAGTGCGGCCGCAATGGCCTCCGGATCATGGCCGTCGACCCTCTCGGCAGCCCAGCCCGCGGCCTTGAAGCGCTTGATCTGGTCCACGGAATCGACCAGCGTGATGGCCCCATCGATCGAAATGCCATTGTCGTCATGGAGCACGATCAGCTTGTTGAGCTTCCAGTGCCCGGCCATGGCGATGGCTTCCTGGCTCACCCCCTCCATCAGGTCGCCATCGGAGGCGAGGACGAAAGTGCGGTGATCGACGATCTTGCGGCCGAATTCGGCGGCCAGCATTTTTTCCGCCAGTGCCATCCCGACCGCGGTGGCAAGCCCCTGGCCGAGCGGGCCGGTGGTCATTTCGACGCCCCTGAGGCTGAGATTCTCCGGATGCCCCGCAGTTCGCGCGCCGAGCTGGCGAAACTGCCGGATCTGGTCGAGCGTCAGCTCCGCATCGCCGGTCAGATAAAGCAGGGAATAAAGCAGCATCGAGGCGTGGCCGGCCGACAGCACGAAGCGGTCGCGATCGGGCCAGGCGGGGGCGCCGGCGTCGAATTTGAGGAATCGGGTGAACAGCACGGTGGCGATATCGGCAGCGCCCATCGGCATGCCGGGATGGCCGGACTGCGCCTTTTCGATCGCGTCGATTGAAAGTCCGCGAATCGCATTGGCCATGCGAGTGGGGTCGACCTGCGTCATGGTATCCATCCGAAACAGGCGCGTGATGGCGGCTCGAAAAGCGCCGGCGCGCGGGAAGGTTCAAGGGGTGGGTGGGCTGGATACCAGCTGGATTTTCTGACTCCAAGGCAGTCGCCACCTCCGTGGCCCAGTTGCGCCCCGGAAAATGAGGATTTCCTTGTCTTTTCACAGCTATCCGCAACCGGAGCGGCGAGGCCCTGCGGCGCTGCGGCGGCTTTCGGGGAAGCCTGAGGAACAGCCCTCAGGGCTCAAGGCATGAAAATCTGCCGTGCATAGCTTGCCCCACTTGTTGCGCCGGGCTTTTCCAGCACGTAAACCTGCCGCTGTAACCGGTTGTCGAATCGCAGTTTTTGGTGCGTCTGGCATGACTCAACGTCAGGTTTACGGTTGATCCGATGGAGGATCGTTCTGGAAATAATGCGGCCCGGGAGGGCGTTTCTGCCGAACTGGAGGCGGCGACGCGGCGGCTGATGGCCGCGCTCGACGGGCTCGAAAATGCGGTGGAGCGCCGGCGTGACGCCGATCGGGATGAGAGCGAACTGGCGACACGGATCCAGGCGCTCGGCATTGATCGCTCGCGGCTGGCCGATGAACTGGATGGTGCGCTGGTCAAGGCGCGCCGGCTTGAGCGCGCCAGTCGCGAGGTCTCGCATCGTCTTGATGCGGCCATCGGCACCATGCGTGCGGTGCTTGATGTCGGCGAGGAAAGCTGAGCTTTGTGGGTTCCCTGAGGCAGACCGGGCTCCCTGAAGACGGAACGAAAGAAAGCTCTTGAAGGATGCCGATCCTGTGTAGTGCGGCAGAACTTTGACGGAGGTGGCGCATGAGCCATATCAGTGTCACCATCAACGACCGTCAGTACCGCATGGCCTGTGAGGAGGGGCAGGAGACGCGGCTGCGCAATCTTGCGGAAAATCTCGAGGGGCGGATTCAGTCGCTGCGCGGCAAGTTCGGCGAGATCGGCGATGCCCGGCTGACCGTGATGGCGGCGCTGACCGCCTGCGACGAACTGGTCGATGCCGGCAACCGTCTCCTGGCGATGGAGCACGAACTCAACGAATTGCGGGATTTCCGCAATGCCGCGGCCGAGCGCGCCCGTCTCACCCAGACGGCGATGGTGAACGCGCTCAATGCCGCAGCCGAGCGCATCGAAAAATCGACCCAGGCGCTCAACCGCACGGTGGGCGGCGGTATCGCCATCGGCTGATGTGGTCTGCCGCAACCGGAAAGGGGCGCAACTAAAATTGTGGCGATGTGCCCGCGGTGCTGCTAGAGTGAGCCTCGCGAGGCTGTGGCGTGCGTCAGGAGCCATATATCCCCGGGCCCTTATCGATCCTTAAGGGAACTGTCCCTGACCGGGTCCGTGGATCCGGACATATGGTGCCCACCTACTTTCGTAGGGAACTCCGGGATCGAGTGCTTCAACGGCGTTTTCGCGGCCTCGCACTTTCCCCCTTCATCCCGGCTCCCCTTTCCTTTCCGCGGGCGATTCTCCTGCATCCTCCGGATCCGTTGTGTGTCTGACGTCCTCATGAGCGATGTTGCCAAAGCCGAACTTCGCAGCCGGGCCCTTGCCGCGCGCGCCGCGGTGGCGCAGGCGGAGCGTGGCAGCGCGGCCGGGAGCCTGGCCGCGCGTGGCCTGCCGTTTGCGGTGGTCCCGGGCAGCATCGTTGCCGGCTACTCCCCGATGCGCGGTGAGATCGATCCCTCTCCCCTGATGGCAAGGCTCCGGCAGGGGGGCGCAGAACTGGCGCTGCCCTGTGTCACGGCAACGGGGGAGCCCCTGCTGTTTCGCGCGCACGCGCCGGGTCAGGAGCTGGTCCGGGGCCGCTACGGCGTGGCCGAGCCGGCGCCGGATTGCCGCGCATTGACGCCCGACGTCATTCTGGTGCCGCTGCTGGCGTTTGACGCAGGCGGCCAGCGTCTCGGCTATGGCGCCGGCTTCTACGACCGGACCCTGGCGGAGCTGCGGCGCAGCAAAGCGGTGGTCGCGGTCGGACTCGCTTTTGCAATGCAGCAGGTGGCACAGGTCCCGGCAACTTCGCACGATGTCGCGCTCGATTATGTGGTAACAGAAAACCACTGGTTCCATTTCCGGAGTGGGAAAATTGCGGATTCTCTTTGTAGGTGACATCATCGGTCGGGCAGGGCGGGCCGCGATCACAGCCCGTCTGCCGGCGCTGATCCGCGACTGGTCACTCGAACTTGTGGTCGTCAACGGTGAGAATGCCGCCGGCGGTTTCGGGATCACGGAAGCGATCTATCACGAACTGCTCGACGCCGGGGTCGATGCGGTGACGCTCGGCAACCATTCCTGGGATCAGCGCGAGGCGCTGGTGTTTATCGAGCGGGCCGATCGGCTGATCCGCCCGCTGAACTATCCGCGCGGCACGCCCGGACGGGGGGCGGCTCTGATCGACACCAAAGCAGGCAGGCGCGCTCTGGTGATCAACCTTCTCGGGCGCGTTTTCATGACCGCCTATGATGATCCCTTTGCCGCGCTGGAACGCGAGCTGGAGGCCTGTCCGCTGCGCTCCGCCACCGACGCCATCATCGTCGATATGCACTGCGAGGCCACCAGCGAGAAGCAGGGGATGGGCTTTTTCTGCGACGGCCGCGCCAGCCTGGTGGTCGGCACCCACACCCATGTGCCCACCGCCGATCATCAGATTTTGAGCGGCGGCACCGCCTATATCAGTGATGTCGGCATGACCGGGGACTACAACTCGGTGATCGGCATGCAGAAGGATGAGCCGATGCGGCGCCTGACCTCGGCCTTTCCCTCCGCCCGCTTCGAGCCCGCGCTTGGCCCCGCGACCTTGTGCGGCGTTGCGGTCGAGACCGATGATGCCACGGGTCTCGCACTCCGGATCGCCCCGGTGCGCATCGGCGGCCGGCTGGAGCCGGCACGTCCCGCCTTCTGGTCGACGCTCTGACGGTGCCGGGGAGACGAAGAGGCACCTCGCCTCAGGCGAGGTCGAAGGTGCTGGTGGGCCTGAGGAGGCAGCGACCATGAAATTTCTGAAAAGGCTGTTTTCCGGCCGCGACCAGGATGATCCGGAACCTCAGGAGCCCGAGCTTTCGTTCGCGCGCGCTATGAGCGAGATGGCGATACGCACGCAATCGGCGGTCGATCTGTGGGGTATGGACAAGGCCGCGTGGAATGCCGATCTCGACGCTGGAACGATCACCTTCAGCAGCGAAGAAAAGGGGCTGGTGGCGAGCGCAGCGGTGCAGGTGGTCGGGAGTTTTAATACCGACGACGGCAGCTGGCTGTGGGGATGGGATCATCCCTCGGTGCCGGAAGCGCTGGCGGCCCATGCCCGGCGTGTCCGTGCCTTCGGCGAACAATACGGGCTGGAGGCGCTGGTGACGCGCAGGATCGCGGCGTCAATGGAGGACGCCTGGAGGTTTACGGCCCTTGCCAGCTATCTCAGCAGCGGCCAGGGGTGCTATTGCGGCCCCTCCGGCGCCGCGCGGTTCTTCATGACTTTCGCCTCAGCAGTGACGATTGCCTCTCGCAAACAGTCCGGGAGCGCGCCAGCGCCAGCGGCGGACTGACGAAGCGAAGAGGTGATCTGGAACATCGAACAGCGCGGCCACATCCCCTTCTCGCCGTTGTGTGTTCGGTGCCCGGGACAGCTCGACCCTACGGTCTATTCTGCGTGCTGCGGCTGTGCGCCCCTGGTGCAGCTGCTTTCTACTTCTGGTTTCTGGTGGGACTGTTGGGACTTCAGGCTGGTCACCAGGGTATCCCTCAGGATCGCGTTTGATACTCCTTTCCCTCCTGTCTCAGCCACGCCAGTCTATCCGCGTCCATGCGGACCGTGTTCGAGGCATTGACCGGATTTCAGGAATGGATTTGCGGATTCCGTTCCTGAAAAACCTGTCGGTGAGAGGAGGAATGTCGTGTGAAGTCGCTTTCTCGGTCTTTCAGCGCCTCAAGTCCTGCCATCTGAGCACCTCAGGGGCGGGAGATTCTTCTGGTCGACTTCCCTGCGCACCCTCCCTGTCTGCGCCGGAGGACGACTTTGAGAAAGTTTATCGAGGTTTATCGAAAAACGATAAACCGTAATAAACTCCCTCAAATCGGAGCCACGCCGAAAGTCTATATCTTCCAAGCGCTCCGAGACTTCATCTACAGCGTGATGGAGATCGCCGAACCTTGAATCGGCTCGCGTTCCGGTGATTTCGGGAGGGCGCTGTGGTGCCAGTCGCGCCTTCAAGTTCTGGATGTTGCCAGGAAATTATTATTAATTTCAATGAATTATTGGCAGCCACCGGTTTGTGGGAGGCTGGACCGTCGGCTCGGTGCTTGACTTTTAGAGATCTTATGGCAGTTTATCGAACTTCAATAAATTGCGGTAAGGTAGCTATAAATGGACCCGCGCCGAAATCCTTATGCACCGGGTGCCGGAACGCCTCCCCCCGAACTTGCCGGGCGCAATGAACTTATCGAACGAGCCGGTGTGGCTCTGGATCGCATCCGTTCCGGAAGATCGGCGCGGAGTTTCATCCTCTACGGCTTGCGCGGCGTTGGCAAAACGGTGTTGCTCAACCGGGTGCGGTTCGACGCGGAAACGCGTGGGATTGCTGCGGTGAGGATTGAGGCTCCTGAGGAGCGGTCGCTTCCCGCCGTCCTGCTTCCCGCGTTCCGCTCCGCTCTTTTGCGCCTGAGCAAAGGGGGGGTGCTGAAGGATCACCTGCTTCATGCGATGCGTGCGCTCGCGGGTTTCGCCAAGGCGCTGAAATTCAAATACCAGGACATTGAGGTTTCGGTCGATGTTGCCCCGGAGAGCGGGGTGGCCGACAGCGGCGATCTTGACGCCGACCTGACCTACCTCCTGCTCAATCTCGGCAAAGCGGCCCGCGCACAGGAAACGGCCCTTGTGCTCTTCATCGATGAACTGCAATACGTCCCTGAGGGCGAGCTCGCGTCGCTCATCACGGCGCTCCACGCTGCTACCCAGGATCAACTGCCGATAACCTTGATGGCAGCGGGACTGCCGCAGTTGGTGGGGCAGACCGGCCGCGCCAGGTCCTATGCAGAACGGCTTTTCGAATTCGTCTTTGTTGACCGCCTCAGCGATTACGATGCAGGAAACGCCCTGATCGTTCCGGCGGCAAAGGAAAATGTTGTTTTTGACCCCGTGGCCATCGCAGAGATCCTCCAGCAGACCTGCGGCTACCCGTATTTCCTGCAGGAGTGGGGAAAACAAAGTTGGAGCGTCGCTGAAGGATCTCCGATTGGCATCGACGACATCCGCCGCGCCACGGGTGTCGCGCTCGCCGAACTCGATGCAAGTTTCTTTCGTGTGCGGTTTGATCGCCTCACACCGGCGGAGAAGCGTTACATGCGTGCCATGGCCGAACTCGGGCCAGCCCCCCATCGCTCGGGCGATATTGCCGACATTCTGCAGCGAAAGGTCACGACGGTCGCTCCCCTGCGCAGTTCGCTGATCGCAAAAGGCATGGTCTATAGCCCTGCCCATGGCGATACGGCATTCACGGTGCCACTGTTCGATGGATTTATGAAACGAATGATGCCGCAACTTCCATAGCGACAGCCGATGCCAGGGGCGCGCTTTCAGCCCCGCAGCCCGCAGCTTGGTAGAATTCCGGTGCGTCCCCTCTGATTCCGGTGTTTCGCTTCGCGTTCAGGTCAGGGCCTGCGAAACGAATCGGCAAATCGCCGTGGCAGGGGTGCCCTCCGGGGTTCGAAAAACGCAGGTTGCGCCAGCCCGCGCCTTTTCGGTGATCAAGGCCGAACTCCATGTTTGGCGATACGCATCTGGAGTCGTCTCACGCCTGCTCCGAATGGGGACCTGTCTATCGGATCCCACTTTTTGTCGGCGCCCGTGGGTGGACCGGCTGGCGGCGAGGTGGCCTGAACCGCGCAATCGATCTCCGTCATCTGCTTTCCTTCCTAGGTACAACGATTTGTCATATTCTCTCCCTATGAATGCCGCGCGGCAAGTCAGCTCGCTTTCGCGACGGGGAATGTTCCCACCCGTATCCCGTCCATTAAAGCCGGGCGTTTGCTTGTCGATGGCCATCCTGTACCCACAAATCCCAACAGTGTTCCTTGCGGTTCACCTGCCAGTTTCCAGGCGAGACTATGCGCTTACCCTGTTCCGAAAAAATCTCCGAGCGGGGCGGCCGCCCCTTCCACGCCGGCGGCTTTCTGTCCCTGGTGGCCCACGTGCCAGTGGGCACACCTTGCCGCGCAGTTTTTGGTTCAAGCCTGTCAGCACAGCACGTTTGGCTTGTTCAAATTTTCGCGCGGCAGCGAAAGGTTCACATATGTTGGTCGTGACCGCTCATCCCTGGCGCCTCACCGCCTTGGTGCGGGCAGATTCCGACAGAATCCTCGCGGTCAGTCGTGCCGGGATACCCTGGCGGCTACATTGTCCCCAGAGCTTCACACCGGGCTGTTGCCATCCCCGCATGTCTGGGTAGGGAACGGTTGAAGGTACAACCGGTTTTGGCAGATGCCTCCATTCCTCCTTTCCCGATATAAAACAGAGACGTATGCGACTTTCAGGCCTCCGGCCTCCCTTGGAAAAATGCTGCCGCAATCGCGGGGAATTACGGAGGCAACGGTATTGCAATTTCCAATACATGGGCTATCTTCGAACAGGAGATAAAAATGGCCACAAACGCTGGACGAAAAGAACACCCGATCTCAATGCGTCTGCCGAAAGCGGACATCGCGATTATTGACAGGGCCGCACAACTCCGCGGTCGTTCCCGTACTGAATTCGTGCGAGATGCCGCTGTTCGGGTCGCAGAAGAGGCGTTGATGGAGAGCGCTATGATCCGAATGAGCTCGAAAGGCTTTTCGGAGTTTCTGGCGGCTCTGGCTGCACCTGCGGCGCCGGTTTCAGAATTGGTCGAGCTGATGAAGCGCCCGGCACCCTGGGAACCGGGCTACGTCGCCAGACGCTGAATTCTCCTGGATTTTGATCTTGACAATTTCGGCCCCTGAACCTCTCACCGCGATGCACGACTGTTCGGAATTCAACAGCGGCAAGCCGGCGCTCGACCATTGGCTCAAGACCCGAGCGCTTTCCAATCAGGACAAGGGCTTCACTGCCGTCATCGTTGTTCACGATGTGGGTCGAGTCGTTGGCTATTATGGCATCTCGCCGACGGCTGTCACTCCAACTGTCCTGCCTCGAGCCATCCGCACGGGTCAGCCTCCGAACCCGGTTCCGTGCTTCCTGCTGGGTCAACTTGCGACCGACGTTGGCTGGTCTGGTCGTGGAATAGGCACAGGCCTTTTGAAACATGCGCTGGAACGATGCGTGACGGCCGCGTCCCTCATCGGGGGGCGTGCTGTGATGGTGAATGCGATCGACATTGAAGCCGCAGGCTTCTGGCAGCGCCGCGGCTTTGTTCCATCAAGAGATGATCCCTTGATTCTCTTTCGTTCGATCCCGGCGATCGCTGCGTCGATCATTGATGCCGACAAGCGCAGCTGAATATCGAATTGGGATCCGTGCGCGTCAGGTGAACGCTTCGGCCTCTGCGTGCCGCGCGTCTGTCTAAAACGAAGGGAGTGCCGCGGCGCGCCCTCTTGCGCTCCACGATTTCGGCCGTGGGTGGCCTCTCAGGCGAAGCCTTGTGGTCGCGTTGCGGGATGCCTCAATCCGGATGACGTGGAGAGGTTCCAGGCGGCGCAAGAGCGGTTGGCTTTCGCCGGCCTGCGGGAACCGCGATCAATGGCGCGGACAGCAGGAATGTGGCGAATATTGAATATTGGTGTGGTATCGATGGAGCGTCAATCCAGCGATTGCCGCCCGCTTCCAGGGGTCGGTGGACTGCCGTGCGTTGCTGGCATGGGCCTGGCACCCAAAACGGTTTTGATTCACCGTCTGGCCGGCTGACTGACGGGGGCGTGTCATTGCGTGAGGCAGGGAGGCCGGCAGCGTTGACCATCGATCATCGTCTGCCGTGCCCGGCAGGGCAGATCCGGAAATCCTGATATCCAGGTGGATTCTGGATGGAAATGGCATCACCGGCATCTTCTCGGAGTCCCATCGCCATAGTTGGGGGGCACGCGAAGGGGGAGGTTACACTCGTTTGGCCTTGAGGTCGGCGTCGATCTGGTCATAGAGGCGAAGCAGATCTGGATCCAGTTCCTGACGCGTTCGCTTTCCTTGTCGCATGCTGAGAAACGCGATTGCCACGACAATGGCGATCGCGACGATAAAGAGGCCCGCTGCTCCGGCGACAGCCACCAGTCGCGCTGCGGAAATGACGCAGAGGATAATGGTGCCGATGGCGACGGGCTTGCCAAGCAGCCCGGAGACCGAAAGATGGACGTTTTCCTTGGCGACTTTCAGCGTCGGGTCGAGGCGGACGGCGGTCTTGAAGGCGAGCGCGGCCTCTTCGGGGCGTTTGAGTTTGAGCAGCGCGACACCCAGATTGTTGTGGGCGACGGCGCTCATTGGATCCAGCTCCAGCGATTTTCGCAACACCGATGCAGCCTCCGCCGGGGCGAAAGCGAGCAGAAGGTCACCAAGATCCTGATGGTGCGAGGCATTCTCGGGGGCGAGTTCAATCGCCAATTCGTAAGCTTCACGCGCCTCGGCGCGTCTGCCCAGCGCCTCAAGACACCGTCCTCTGCTGTTGTGGCCCACGGAATGCTCCGGGTACAGACGAACGGCCTCCTCAGCAAAGGCCAGCGCCTCTTTCTTCGATCCAAGAAGCCGGGCGGCGGAGGAAGCGGCGCGATTGAGCCACTCTGACTCTGGATGGAGGGCAAGGCCGGCGCGTGCCAGTTCGAGTGCTCCGGCAGGCTGGTTGAGGCCGATCTGGGCCTGTGCGGCGCAACCGTAGCCGGCCTCAAGCGAAGGGTCGAGCTGAAGTGCCGCCTCTGCCTCGCGCAGGCCGTCCTGGTAGCGGGAAAGCGCGTTGGCGGCGGCGGCCCGTTCAAGCGCCCGTTGTGCCTTTTCGTCCGCTTCAGCCATATTTCGAAGTCTCGTCTGGATGCGCAGTCAGGCCAAGG
>Ga0123357_10005239_pt1 | contig 15465 bp, 9 predicted proteins | sample TergutEmb28metaG_FD_89873 | JGI IMG/M metagenome (GOLD analysis project Ga0123357, IMG submission 89873) | Embiratermes neotenicus P4 segment gut microbial communities from Petit-Saut dam, French Guiana - Emb289 P4 | ecosystem: Host-associated > Arthropoda: Insects > Digestive system > Gut ... | reverse complement strand
CGACGTCGCCGGGATGGCGGAGCTGGTATCCTGCAGACCGGTGGTCTTTGTTGTCGTCCATGAGTTGAGGCCGGTGGCGATGAAGGTGAGGGCGTCGGTGGCTGAGAAGATGCCGATCCGGGTTACGTCCGCCGCTCCAGCCACAGTGGCGACCGATACGTGGGTATCAAGTGCAATGCCGCGGTCGGCGCTGGCGAACAGGCCGGTGCCATAGAGCCATTCTTTCGCGGCGGGGCCGTAGACCGCGGCCCCGGGCGAGGAATCGGACAATTGCGATGGGTCGGGAGAGGAGCTCCTGCCCCTCTCCGGCGATGGTGGTGCGGGAGGGACGATGGTGCGGACGCTGTGATTGATGGAGTCGTGAATGCTGTCGCGAATATTGTCGCGGATGTTATCGCGGATGCTGTCGGTGATGCGCTGTGCTGCCAGAGTGGCGGCGAGCCCCGTCACCGTGCCGCCCGTGCAGAGGGGGCTGCTTGCCGTCGCAGCGGTGCAAAATCCGGGACTCTGTGCCACCGCAGCCTGCGGCCAGGCTGCAAGAATCATGCCGGTAACCAGCAGGGACGCAGCCACGCCACAGGGTGCCGTCGTCCTTGAGGCCGGTGCCGGGATACACATAGTCATCACTGTTACCTTCGTCTTCCCTGCGCCATGCACGATGAGCGGGTGCCGGTCAACTCTTGAGAACGGCACCCGCAATGGCGGATTTCGGGCACAGCATGAATTCCGGGACAGGACCGGAGTGCGCCGGTTACGGATTTCAGTTCCCGGGGTGTGGTTCTGGTGCGCCAGTTTCTGCGAGCAGACAGGGCTGAGGCTGCGCTATAATGCAAGTCGTCGATTGTGGTGACGGGGGGTGGCGCATCGGTGCCGGTCCGAGAGCACTCCGGAACTCCGTTGAGTTGAGATTTTACGCGAAATTTCATTGGGATGCGCCCGGCTGACAACCACCCGCTGGGATATCCGATATTAGCTGATGGGTTTGGTGAAAGCGATCACATCGGCGTGTTCGAAAGGCAGATTCTCCGGATCGGGTAGAGGCCTTGCGGAGTTTTTCTCGTGCCTGCATGTGCCCGGCTGCAACCGTCAGTATGTTATGTAGTGCAATTACAGCCTGTGGTGAGTGCGGCAAAGCTGTTGCTTTGTCCGACGCGGCGGCTGATGGCGGCATGAATCAGGCTGCAGGCGAGCCCGCCAGTCACGACACGCGAGTGCCGTTGCAAGAAGCCAGGGTCGTCCGGTTTGCGCGGGCTGATTGCGCTGCCGGGGCGGCTGACACCGAGCTTGAATCGGCAATCGGCAAGTCGGGAAAATGTCGGCCCGGTGCAGACCCGATGGGGAAGAAGGCCGTGCGCGGACGGGATTTCCCGAGGCGACCTTGCAGGCGAGAGGCCTGATCGACCCAGAAAGAGGGGGACACTTCCTACTTCGCCATCTTCACCTCTGCGATCAGGCGTTCGATCCTTCGGCGACAGGCAGGCATGAGCCTGCCGCGGGCTGCCGTGCCGGGTCCTTCGCAACTCGCAACTGAGGCAATGCTGTCGCCGCCAGGAATCCTGCTGTGGTGCCCGTTGTCGGCTGTGGCTGCTGTGGTCGGGGCGCCCGGGCGCCCTGGCACCGTGGCATCACCGCTGTCTGTGCTCCTGGTCTCTGGCCGGGGTGACAGGCCGCTGCCATCTCCCGGGCAGAGCTGAAAAATGGCGGCTTGTGCCGAGGGCCGTGTGGGGTTGTGGCGGGTTCCGGCGGGCTTGAGAGGGAGGGCTCCTGAGTTGCGGTCTGGAGAACGTGCGAGGCCTGTCTCGGCCCGTTTCCCGCCATTGGCGGCGGCGCTGTCGGCGCTTGCGTCGTTGCGAAATTCCCCAGGCCTGGAATTTCGCAGGGGTCACGGAGCGGATCGAGGGCCTCCGGCGGGGTGCCGCGCGTCCCGGAGTCCAAGGCGGAACAGAATCGGCAGGCGCCGGTGCGCATCAAGTGATTCGCCTGCCGTCCGGGGCGCTTTGGGAGGCCCGCAAAACGGTCTTTGGCGAGGCCTTGCGAGGGGCCGTTTCCGGGCCTGGGGAGGGGTTAAAACCACGCGTGGAATCAAATGGTTATGGGGCTGCACTTTGCTCTGGAAACGGGGCCTTTTTCATGGCACAACAGGCCCCATATCAGCCCTCCATGCGCTGCTGATTTCAGGATTTTCAATGACAGTGCCAGCCGGGGCTCCGCGCCCCGAAAACGAGACCGCGAACGGTAACTATGACGCCGAATCGATCCGGGTGCTCAAGGGCCTCGACGCCGTGCGCAAGCGTCCGGGGATGTATATCGGGGATACCGATGACGGGTCCGGCCTGCATCACATGGTCTATGAGGTCGTTGACAACGCCATCGACGAGGCGCTTGCCGGCTATGCCACGCAGGTGGAGGTGGTCCTCAACGCCGATCATTCGGTGACCGTACGCGATGACGGGCGCGGCATCCCGGTCGACATCCACAAGGAGGAGGGGGTTTCGGCGGCCGAGGTGATCATGACCCAGCTCCACGCCGGGGGCAAATTCGATCAGAATTCCTACAAGGTCTCCGGCGGTCTGCACGGTGTCGGCGTCTCGGTGGTGAACGCGCTCTCGAGCCGGCTCCGGCTCACGGTGTGGCGCGACGACAAGGAACATGTGGTCGAATTTGTTCACGGCGAGACCGTGGCGCCGTTGCGGGTGAGCGGTGAGGCCCGGGGCAAGCGGGGCTCGGAAGTGACCTTTCTGGCCTCCGAGGAAACGTTCAAGAATGTCGAATATGATTTCGCCACGCTGGAGCACCGGCTGCGCGAACTCGCCTTCCTCAATTCCGGCGTCAATATCGTGCTCTCCGACATGCGCCATGCGGTCGAAAAGCGCGAGGAGATGCATTATTCGGGCGGTGTCGAGGAGTTCGTCCGCTATCTTGACCGCAACAAGAAGGAGATCGTGCCGGCCCCGATCATGGTGCGCTCGGATCTCAACGGCATCGGCGTGGAAGCCGCGCTGTGGTGGAACGACAGCTATCACGAGAACGTGCTGTGCTTCACCAACAACATCCCCCAGCGCGACGGCGGCACCCATCTTGCCGGTTTCCGCGGCGCCCTGACGCGCCAGGTCAACGGCTATGCCGAGGCCAACGCCAAGAAGGAGAAGATGCAGCTCACCGGCGACGATTGCCGCGAGGGGCTGACCGCAGTCCTGTCGGTGAAGGTGCCGGATCCGAAATTCTCGTCCCAGACCAAGGAGAAGCTGGTTTCCTCCGAGGTCCGCCCCGTCGTTGAGAACGTCCTCAACGAGGCCCTGGCGGCGTGGTTCGAGGAACACCCCTCTGAAGCCAAGATCATCGTCGGCAAGGTCATCCAGGCCGCGACCGCGCGCGAGGCCGCGCGGCGGGCGCGCGAACTGACGCGCAAGAGCCCGCTGTCGGTGGCGTCCCTGCCGGGCAAGCTCGCCGACTGCCAGGAAAAGGACCCCACCAAGTCCGAACTCTTCATCGTCGAGGGAGATTCCGCCGGCGGCAGCGCCAAGCAGGGGCGCAACCGCGCCTTCCAGGCGGTGCTGCCGTTGCGCGGCAAGATCCTCAACGTCGAGCGTGTGCGTCCGGACAAGATGCTGTCGAGCGAGCAGATCGGCACCCTGATCACCGCGCTCGGCACCGGCATCAAGGATGATTTCTCGGTCGACAAGCTGCGCTATCACAAGATCATCGTCATGACCGACGCCGATGTCGATGGCGCCCATATCCGCACCCTGCTGCTCACCTTCTTCTACCGTCAGATGCGCGAGATCATTGATCGCGGCTATCTCTATATTGCCCAGCCGCCGCTCTATAAGGTGACGCGCGGCAAATCCGAACAATATCTCAAGGACGAGCGTGCGCTTGAGGAATATCTGATCGAGGCCGGTATCGACGATTGCGTGTTTCGGCCCGGCACCGGGGAGGATCGTGCCGGCCGCGACCTGCGTTCGCTGATCGATGACGCCCGTGTCATCCGCAATGTGCTGCGCAGTCTGCACGGCCGCTATAATCGCCGGGTCATTGAACAGGCGGCGATCACCGGGGTCCTGAGCAAGGAGATCTATGGCGATCGCGACAAGGCGGAAGCTGCGGCGGACTATATTGCGCACCGGCTCGACAACCAGGCCGAGGAGGTGGAGCGCGGCTGGGTCGGGCATTTCATCGAGGGCGAGGGTTTCACCTTCGCGCGCACCGTGCGCGGGGTCCGGGAGGAGGCGATCATCGACGACGCCTTCTTAGGCTCGGTCGAAGCGCGCCGGCTGGATGAATATATTCTGAAACTGCAGGACATCTATGAACGGGCGGGCCGGCTGCGGCGTCGCGATTCAGACCGCATCATCCACGGCCCGGTCGACCTGTTCGAGGCGGTGATCGAGGCGGGTCGCCGGGGCATCGCGCTGCAGCGCTATAAAGGTCTGGGTGAGATGAATCCGGAGCAGTTGTGGGAAACCACGCTCGATACCGAGGCGCGCTCTCTGCTCCAGGTCAGGGTCCGGCAGGGGGATGAGGCCGACGACATCTTCACCAAGCTGATGGGCGATGTGGTGGAGCCGCGGCGGGACTTCATCCAGGAGAACTCGCTCAGTGCCGAGATCGATATCTGACATTGCGCGCATTGGGCGCGGGCGGATCGCAGGGCCTCTTTAAAAGGGGCAGGAGCAGAATGGAGGCGGCTTCGCAGAGCGGGGATTGCCTCCTGAAAGTAAGGAAACAGGGCTGTGGCGGCCATCAAATACATCGTTGAGGGCGGTCATCGGCTCTCGGGGTCGATTGAACCATCCGGCAACAAGAATGCGGCGCTGCCGATCATCGCGGCGGCACTGCTCAGCGACCAGCCGGTGACGCTGGAGAATGTGCCGCGGATTCGCGATACCGAGACGCTGGTCGAACTGGTCCGTTCTGTGGGGGCCGAGGCCGAGTGGCGGGCGCGCAACACGCTGTGGATTCATGCCCGCGACGTGCGGGCGGCCGATCTCGATCCCGATATCTGTATCCGCATCCGGGCTTCGATCCTGCTTGCAGCCCCCCTCCTGGCCCGCTGCGGTGCGGTGATGCTGCCGCCACCGGGCGGCGACGTGATCGGCCGGCGCCGTCTCGACACCCATGTGCTGGCTCTGGAGCAGCTCGGTGCCCGGGTCTCCGCCAGCGACCGGCTGGAATTCCGCTGCCCGCAGCTCAAAGGCGCCGATGTTTTCCTTGACGAACCCAGCGTCACCGCCACCGAGAACGCACTGGTGGCTGCGGTCGCCGCCGAGGGCGTTACCCATCTGCGCAATGCCGCATCCGAGCCCCACGTCCAGGATCTGGCGCTTTTTCTCACCGCGCTGGGGGCGCGGATTGAAGGCATCGGCACCAATACCCTGATCGTTCATGGCGGAGCGGCGCTGGGCAGCTCCAGCTTCACGGTGCAGCCCGACCATATCGAGGTCGGGTCTCTGGTCGGGCTGGCTGCAGTGACGCGCTCGCCGCTGCGCATCCTGCGCGCCGGCGTCGTGCATCTGCGCCCCATCCGCATGGGCTTCGAGCGTCTCGGTATCGTCACCCGGGTCGAGGGTGACGATCTCATCGTACCAGCAAACCAGACGCTCAAGATCCAGGACGATTTCGGTGGCCATGTGCCGAAACTGGAGGATCAGCCCTGGCCGGCCTTCCCGGCCGATCTGATGTCGATTGCGATCGTCACCGCCACGCAATGCGAGGGCGTGATCCTGATGTTCGAAAAGATGTTCGAGTCGCGGATGTTTTTTGTCGACAAGCTGATCTCGATGGGGGCGCGCATCGTGCTGTGCGACCCGCACCGGGCGATCATCGCGGGACCGTCCCGTCTGCGCGGGGCGCCGATGACCTCGCCGGATATCCGGGCCGGCATGGCCATGCTGCTGGCAGCGGTCTGTGCCGATGGCGTCTCCACCATCCATAACGCCGACCAGATCGAGCGCGGCTATGAGCGTATCGACGAGCGGCTCAATGCGCTGGGCGCGAAGATCACGCGTGTGCCGGCGCGCGAAGCCTGATGCTGGCGCCGGAAAGGCGTGGCGACCAGCCGTTTGCGGTCGAATTCCACGGTTGGCGACAGACGCTTCACCATCACCATCCTGGCCGCTCTCTGGCCAGGGCGTTGCCTGCACCAGGGTATGTCCTGGCTGCCGCCGCGTTGAGGAAAGCAATCGCTTCCGCCCCGCTTTTTGCGAACTCCACGGCTGCTGGCGTTCATCCGACCGAGGTGGAAGGTGGCCGCAGGGTCGGCGTGCCTGATGGCGCGGTGATACAAAGTGACGGCCTCCGCACAATTCTTCATCACACGAGGCCTGCCCTTGTACATGGGACCCGGATTGACCTGAGCAGAACGCTGCCCCTGCTGGGCCGCCCCTCACATGGGGAACCCTTTTTCTGGAACCAGTTTCGTGGCGACGCATCACCTCCGTCATCGCAGATCCCATGGAGAATAGGGATTCAGGAAATCGCGAAAAAGTCAATGATGCAATGATGCAGCCGACTCGGATGGCCCAGCGGCGCCTGCGGGTGGTGACGCCGGAGGGCTCGGCGCAACCGCTGGTTCTCATCAATATCGACAATCTGAGCATCCCGGGCCGGGGCGGGGGGAATGGCGGGGGCCTGGACCTTTAGGTCCGGAGCCGTTCACGGAAGAGTTGCTTGCCAGATTGGTGCGCGGGCCGACGAACATGGAGCATGGCGCAGGTTCAGGAGGGAGGCGCCTCTCTCAGGCGCCGCTGGGGTTGGCGGCGCCGCCCTGTCCGTGCGGAGGGCGGACTTCGGCAGCAGAGCAGGAAAGAGGAAAGAGGGGAAATTGCCTCGCTGGCTGGAGATGAGATCACTGGGGCGTTGGGGTCTCAAGCTCAAGCAGGATGCTTTTTGCTGCTGTGTTTCCGCCGTTCGCGGCGCGCCGCAGCAGGCGCCGGGCAGCCTCGGGATTGGACGGACCGCCGATGCCGGCGGCGTAACAGCGCGCCAGATTGACCATGGCGCGGGTGTTGCCTCCGGCCGCGCCTTTCTCGTAGAGCGCGCGCGCCTCTTTGAGATCGCGGGTGTGGCCCTGTCCTTTCTCTGTCATCTCACCAAGCCGGTTGATGGCGGAGACGTCGCCGCCCTCGGCGGCGCGACTGTAGAGACCATAGGCCTTTGCCAGATCCCCGGCCCCGCCAAGTCCGCTTTCGTACTGGGCCGCGAGGCGCAGAATCGCCGGCACATGGTTGAGTTCCGCTGCGGTCTCAAAATAGAAGCGGGAAAGCGCGAGGTCTTTCTTCACCCCGAGCCCCTGTTCATACATGGTGGCGATGGCGCAGGTTGCGCGCACGTCGCCAAGGCGGAAGGCCTGCTTATAGCTGTTGAGGGCGGGGGCATAATTGCGGGCGGCGAAAAAGGAGCGTCCGAGCAGAAAATGAAATCGGCTGACGTCGGGGAAACGCACCGCGGCATCGGAACATGCGGCGATCGCTTCCTCAAGAGCGGGTGTGCTGGCGGCGGTCTTTAACCCGCTGGTGGCGGCCGCCGTGATCCCGGCCGCCTTGGCGGCGAGCCGGTCGCAGGGCAGCACGGCGGCGTGGACCTCGTTGAGATAGATGCGCTCTCCGGAGAGCTGCCCGTACATATAGGGCGTCTGGCGGGAGGATGTGGTTTTGCGCACGTCGTCACGGACGGCACGGAGCAGAAAACTGATCTCGAGATCGGCGGTGGCGAGCTGCCGGAGGAGCGCGCCGGCCAGCGGGCTGTTGCGGCCCTGACCCTCCTGCTCGTTGCCGGGTTCAGCGGCAAAGAACAGCAGAACGTTGCGGCTGATAGTGTCGCGGCCAGCCGCAGCTGGGGCATCGGTCGCGAACTGGCGTGCATCGATTTCGCCCGGGAAGGGATTGCCACGGCGCAGGTCGAGGAGGACGAGGCCAAGGAGGCGGGCGCGTGCTGCGGCCAATCCGATATCGCTCACGGCGAGCGTGTCGTTGCGTAGCGGCGTCCGCGTGGCGTCGACCGGGATCAGATAGTCGTTGCCGTTGAGCGAGAGGGCGTGGCCGGCGAAATAGACCACGGCGATGTCGGCCTGGGCGGCGCTGACGGCGAAGGCATCGAGTGCGGCGCGCAGTTGTGGACCGGAAGTATTGGTTCGCAGATCGACCTCGAAGCCGAGACGCCGCAGCGCGAGGGCAATATCGGTGGCGTCGTCGACCGGTGTGGTAAGGGCGCGGGCAGTCTGATAGGCGGAATTGCCGATCACCATGGCAACCCGGGTCGCTTCGTCAGAAGCGGCACGGGAGGGCGCGAGGACAACAGCGATGAGGAGGCAGAACCAGCGCACGAAGGATGCGCCTCACCGCTGGGGGTGGGCTGGGTGTCGCCTCAGCCATTGCGACCAGGTCATGAATTTCAGGCCCAGCAATCCATAATCGACCTCAAGATAGCCATTGTCGCCCCGCCGTACCGCAGGCGGGAAGTGCGTCTGCACATCCTGGGCCATGACGCCGACATAATAGACATGGTCGCCGCTATAGCGGTAGCGATAAAGCGGCAGCCCTGGATCTGTGGTGCCGACTTCGGTGATATCGCGCTTGAGCCTTCGGTCGGAACTGATCCTGCTGGCGGCGCCTGACGCCGCGGCGGCGGCCGCCCTTGCGGCGGCGTCGGAAGCCGCCTTCGCGGCTGCCTGGCTGGCTGCCTGGCTGGTGGCCAGCGAGGTTGCCCCGGAAGCGGCGCGCGCGGCCGCGCCACTGGAAGCTGCGGCTGCGGCCCGGCTTGCCGCGCCGGACGCGGCCGCGCCTGCTGCGCTCGAGGCGGCGGCTGCAGTGCTGTGCGATACCGAGGTTGCGACAGCGCGGCTGACGTTGTCGCGGACCACGCTGTCGATATTGTCCTGGACCCGGTTCACGGCAAGGCGATAGGCGGCGTTGCGGACCTTCTCGCGTTCTGAACGGGTATAGGCGGAGACCAGAAGGCCGCTTTTGCGTGCCGCGTCGACGGCCTTTTTCAGGCATCTGGCGGGGTTGGTGGAGAGGCGGCAGAGCTGGAAGCGGAGCTGGACAAAGTCCGGAAAGCGGGCAAGGGCGTCGTTACAGCGCCTCGCCTCGCCGCGAAAACAGCTGTCCACGTCCTCATCTCCCGCGGTGCGCAGCATCAGCTCGGTGGGGTTGACGCGCCGCAATGCCAGATCACTGCCGGGGGGCAGGCGGTGCTGGCGCTGACTGGGGTATCGTGCCGCAAAGCGTCCGACCATCGCGGGATCGCGGGATTGCCTCAGCACCTCCCAGGCCTGCTCCACCCCTTGCGGGGTTCGCGCTGCCTGTTCGTCGGCACCATCGGCTGCTGCGGGCGGCGGTGTCGGCAGGGAAAGCGCCGCCGTTGCTGGCTTTTTCGGCTTTTCGAGCGAGGCCAGGGTGACGCGGGCATTTTCACCATGTTCGCTGTAGGGATAGAGATCGAGAAAGCCGCGATAGGCCGCGGCCGACTTCTGCCGTTCGGCGATGCTCCAGGCACGGGCTTCGGCGTCCTCGATCTGGGCGATGCGCGCGCGGGCGCTGGTGCGGTGGGGGCCGGCTGGAAACTGATCAACAAAACGACGCAGTGTCGTCACCTCATTGGTGGTCCGGACATAGGCCCAGGCCACTCTTTCGCCGTCCGCGCTGGCGTCCTCAGCCGCGATCGGCGGACCGCTGAGAAACACCTCCAGGCTCGACAGCGAGCCGTAGACCGCGGGCTCCTGGGTCCGGGTTTTGCGCAGCACGTCGTCATGGACCTTGCGGAAGAGATAATTGACCTCAAGCTTCGGGGTCTCGACGTGATGCAGCAGCGCGTCGGAGTAGGGGCTGTTACGCCCGACGCCATCCTGCGCCGTGGTGCCTGCGGCGGCGGCAAAGCCGACCATGACATTGTCGCTTACGGCAACTGCGGCCAGACCGCGCGAGCCCTTTCCCGGCAATGGCGCGCTCGACGGTGCCGGGTTCGACACTTCGGAGGGTCGTGTGCCGCGCCTGATCGGCACCGCAAGGCTGCGCTGATGAGCACCCGGCAGCGCCGAAAACGGATTGTCGCGACAGGCGTCAAGAACCACAAGTCCGATGACTTTCGGCAGCACCGAGATGTCGATCAGGGTCTCCAGATTGATCGCCTCGGCATAGACGTTGATCTCGGAGAGGAGTTCAGCGTCGACCGGAATCAGCCAGTTCTTGCCGTCAATTTCCATGCCGTGACCGGCATAGAAAATCACGGCCTTGTCGGCGGTTTTCGCCGCCTTGCCGAAGTCGATCAGGGCGTTGCGGAAGCCGTTATAGTCGAGATCGCTGAGTTGGGTGACGGTGAAGCCAAGCCGTTGCAGGGACGCGGCCATATCGGCGGCATCATTGGTGGGATTGGGCAGTTTCGGCACCTTGCGGTAGTTGCTGTTTCCGATCACCAGTGCAATATTCTGTTCCGCCCAGGCCGGGCGGGGTGTGGCGGCAAGCGACAGCACGACCATGGTCGCGGCGAGGAGGGGCACGAGGCGGCGCGCCAGCGCCGTCCTCGCGCCGGGAAAAACGGGGTTGCGGTCATTGTCCATCGGTCCACTCCGTCGCTTCGACGATTACGCTCCGGGCCGCTCGCCCCATGCCAGGGAAACTGGCAAGGGGTCTCTGGAGCGCTGTGCCCGGGCACCGGCGAAACGGTCTCAATCTTTATCTTTATCGTCCGCCGCATGGCGGCGGGAAACCCTTTATGCACTCTGTTGTCCGCGAATTCGCGTGGCTTGCACTATGCCCGCGCCGGCGACAGCGCACCAGCCTGTCGATGGCCACAGCGATCAAAACCGCGTGCCCGATCCAATTCCCCCGACCGAAATCGGGGAGGTCGGTGAGGTTGCGGGAGGCGGATCTGTATCCCTGATTTTGTCAACGCAAAAGCAATGCCCGCGGGCAGCCCGGCATTTTCTGCGCTTCTCCTCCCTCCGCCGGAGTTTTTCGGTTCAGAATGTGCAGCGAAGCCCGCCCTGCACGCCAGGCACCTGAATATTCGACATGTCCGGGCTCGACAGGGTGCTGGCATGGAAACCGGGATAGGAGGAGGCATTCTCCTTCCACAGCACGGTCATTTTCGCTGAGCCGCGGACACCGACCGCACCGGCGGGGCTGACCATGTTCTGCAGGTTCGGGTTCCAGATCTGAATGGCCGCACCGCTCTGGTCTCTCACCTTGAAAGCCACGGCCGACAAGGTCGGCTGCACGCGATAGCCCATCCATCTGGTTTCTGCACCAACGCGCAGTCCGCCATGGATCTCCGTGCTGGTCGAGGCCTTCCCGGCGAAGCTTCGGTTCGAACCACAATCTGGAAACCCGCCGTGCTGCACAATCGTGCAGAATCCGTCATGGTGACAGAGTGCCAACTACACAACCGACCGGAACCGCAACTATCTGGAACCCGATGCCAGATTTCATGTCGAAGGTCGGCCCCGGCAGGGAGGGCGGATAGTCGTAGAGCCCTCCAGCGAAGGGGATCACATCCGCGTGAGAATGCGGGCTGCGCCAGGCGCCACGATCGGGCAGATTCCGGGTTGTGGCAATCGCGCCCTGTGCTGTCAGCGTACGTGATGTGTCATTGCATGGTGTTGACAAAGGTTTGACGTGGCAGTCGCCAGGCTGAGGATTGCCACATCTGAGCATGATGCTGTCCACCGGTGGTTGTGCGCGTCCTCTTCCCGTCGTTGCGGCGTTGCCCTGACTGCGCGTGACCAGATGGCTTTCGCCGCCTGTCCGACAGAAGGCGGGTGTTGTGTTGCCAGACGGTGCCGATCCCCCCGTGCCTCGAAACATCCAGCGTCGTCGCCAGTGCCTCGCTTCCCGGCCGATCGGTCCGGCCGGGCAGGCGACGCCTTGCCCGGTGCGGCGAAATGCGAGCCTGCTGATGACCGGAGGGCGTAGCGCGGCGGCTGGATCCGGGGCCGTTAAACGAAGACCGGATGCTGCCCCAGGCCAGTTCATCGACCGCCTCACGGGGATAAAGCCAGGAAATACGCCTGAGATGTCCCGGGGCAATCTGACTTGCCTCTTCGCTCACTTGCTGCCGTTCGAGTCGACGACGGTTCAGTGAAAGATCGATTCGGACCAGCTCTCTGTGCAGCTCAAGACAGGATCGCCGTGCCCCGCGACCGAAATCGATGACCATCATTGGCAGGCGTCCTGCTGTTGCAGAGGAAAACCCGGATCCGGCACAGCATCTGCGCTTTCGGTACTGCGGAGCCGTGCCCTTTTTGCCATCGGGCACGTTTTGGGCTTTGCTGGCTGAGCGCGAGCATCATTTTCGGGGGTCGTCAGGGCGTCCGCTGACGCAGACAGGACTTGCATGAGCTCGTTGTCCTGACGCGGCAGAACCATGTTCAGCAGACGCGGGATCCGACGTGAGAAGACGAGCTGAAGGCTGCAGCGCACCACGGCTTTGGCAGGGCCGTAAGGGAACAACGCCAATTGACGTCGACAGGCGGAATGGCGCTGGCGGGCGGTTCCTGTCCCTCATTTTGGAGCGGCAATTTTCGGACGGGCCCTTTCCGGTTCCGCGTGTCGGGCGGCCGGGCTTTGCCGCGCGTGGCGGATGCGGCAATCGCGGTCGGCCGTTGCGGTGCCGATGCCGCTGCGGGCAAACCCCGGGTGGTAAATTTCATACTTGCAATATCAAGGACTTGACCGATATCCATGATAGCGGTGACAAAAGCTCACCGGTGAACCGTGGATGGCAATGGGTGACCTGGTTGCGCCGTCAGCTTCTGCCTGAGTTTGTTGAGACATTGCGCCTGGCGGTGCCGATGATGCTGACGCAGCTTGGCCAGATCGCGATGACGACCAGCGATCTGGCGCTGATCGGGCGCCTCGGCGAGGATGCGGTGGCGGCGGCGGCCCTGGCGCATACGGTCTATTTCTGCAATTTCACCCTCGGTATTGGTCTTGTGATCGCGGTGTCGCCGTTGGCGGCGCAGGCTTTCGCGAGGGACAATGTCCGCGGGCTGCGTCGTGCGCTGCGGGCCGGCCTGTGGCTGGCGCTGTTGAGTTCGGCTCCGATGATGGTGTCACCGCTCTGCGGCGGCCCCATCCTGCGGGCGCTCGGTCAGGCCCCCGAGCTGGCCGCGCTTGCCGAACATTACCTGTGGGGGCTTGCCTTCGGCATAGCGCCGGCGCTGGGCTTTGTGGCGATGCGCGGCTTCATGGCCGCGGTCAACCGGCCCCGGCCGCCGCTGTGGATCATCCTCGCCGCCATCCCCGCCAATATCGTGCTGGTCTACTGTCTGATCCATGGCGTGTGCGGTCTGCCCCGGCTCGGCCTCCAGGGTGCCGGTGTGGCAACGAGCCTGGTCAATTTCGGGACGTTTGTTGCCGCGGTGGCCATTGTCGCCCGGGGGGCGCCTTTCGCCCACTATCATCCCTTCGCCCGGCTGTGGCGGATCGACTGGGCGCTGATGCGCCGGCTCGTCGCCATCGGGGTGCCGATCTCCTCTGCAATGCTGATGGAATATGGTGTGTTCGCCTCCGCTGCTGTGCTGATGGGGTGGATCGGCACCACCGCACTGGCGGCCCACCAGGTCGCGCTTCAGATCACGGCAGTTCTGTTTGTGCTGTCGCTCGGGATCGGCATGGCGGCAACGGTCCGGGTCGCGCAGGCGCGCGGCCGTGACGATGTCGAGGGCATCAGACGCGCCGGGCTGGTGGCGGGCCTGATGGGCGCAGGCACTGCCGTCGTGCTCACGGTCGCCGTGGTCATGACCCGCTACAGCCTGGCCCGGCTGTTTCTGGGCAGCGCAGAGGTCAGTCGGGATGCGGTTGAGCTGAGCGCCACATTGCTGCTGGTCGGTGGCACCTTCTTTATCGCGGACGGGCTTCAGACCATCATGGCAGGTGCGCTGCGCGGTCTCAATGACACCCGAATGACGGTGCTTTTTGCTGCGTGCGGTTACTGGTGTGTCGGCTTTCCCCTGGCCTTGCTGCTCGGCTTCGGCGTCAGGCTGGGGGCGATCGGGGTGTGGATCGGGCTTGCGGTGGGAACGCTGGTCTATGCCGGGCTCCTGATCCTGCGTTTCCGCCTCCTTGCTGCGACAATTGCGTGGCCGTGGCGGAAGGGGTAGGCAGGGCGCACAAGGAATCACTTGTGCGGACGCGGATGGAGCGCGATCTTCACGCTTCGTCGCGGGCCAGCCGGGCGGCAATGGGCCCGCGAATCGAAGCGGAGCGCCATCGGCGCTGGAGGGGCGGTGAGACGCGGATCGCCGAAAACGGCTCTCTTTTTACGTGTCCACCAGAGATTTAGGGATTGGCGAAGATGACAACGACTCCCATGCGCGGCAGCGACCTGCCGCTTCCCCTGATCGGCCGCGGCAAGGTACGTGACATCTATGCCGTCGATGATGAAGAGCTGCTGCTGGTCACCACCGATCGCATCAGCGCTTTTGATGTGGTGATGAACGAGACCATCCCGATGAAGGGCGTGGTGCTGACCCAGCTCAGCGCCTGGTGGTTCAGGGCCCTTGAGAGCGTGGTGCCCCATCACATGATCAGCGCCGACAGTGCCGACATCGTGGCGCGGATTCCGGCGCTTGAGCCCTGGCTCGAGGCGCTGGCCGGCCGCATCATGCTGGCGCGCCGGACCCGGGTGTTTCCCATTGAATGCGTGATCCGTGGTTACATCTCGGGATCGGCATGGAAAGACTATGCGCAGAGCGGGGCGCTGGTCGGCGAAAAGCTGCCGGCGGGTCTGGTCGAGAGCCAGGAACTGCCGTGCCCGATCTTCAGTCCTGCCACCAAGGCCGAGAGCGGCCATGACGAGAACATCACCGTGGCGCGGATGCGTGACATTGTCGGGGCCGAGGTGACGGCAACCCTGGAGGGCATGGCGCGGCAGGTCTATGGCTTCGGGGCACGCCTTGCACGTGACAGCGGCATCCTCATCGCCGATACGAAATTCGAGTTCGGACGCAGCGCTGACGGCCGCATCCTTCTGATTGACGAGGTGATGACCCCGGACAGTTCGCGCTTCTGGGCGGCCGACCTCTATCAGCCCGGTCAGGGCCAGGCCAGTTTCGACAAGCAGCCGCTGCGCGATTACCTTGACTCCGAGCGGCGTGCCGGGCGCTGGAACGGCGAGGCGCCACCGCCGCCATTGCCGGCGGACGTGGTGGAGGCGACCTCCAGACGCTATCTGGAGGCCTTCCGCCGCATCACCGGATCGGATCTGACAGGCGCAAAAGTGCTGTGAGAGTCCGGCGTACGCCGAGAGGACGGTGACGTGCAGCGACTGAAATCCACACGTGCATGACCTGTCGACCCGATGAAAAGGCCCTGTGCCGGGCGGTGTCCTTCGGCTGTTTTGCGAACGGGTGCGAGTCAATCTGTGGTCACTTTTGCCACAATCATGTTTCGTTCGCGGGGCGATTCGGATTTGTTCTCTTTCATAATTCCGGGACCCCATTGAATTCTCCGACGGAATTGATTCTTG
>Ga0123357_10005238_pt1 | contig 15467 bp, 4 predicted proteins | sample TergutEmb28metaG_FD_89873 | JGI IMG/M metagenome (GOLD analysis project Ga0123357, IMG submission 89873) | Embiratermes neotenicus P4 segment gut microbial communities from Petit-Saut dam, French Guiana - Emb289 P4 | ecosystem: Host-associated > Arthropoda: Insects > Digestive system > Gut ... | reverse complement strand
TTAACATTACAGAAACCACATATTCCTGCCAGTTTCAATATGTATTTGGTAATCAATAAGTGAGTAACAGCTGTTAAAGTTTCAAACTTCTCTGGTCATTATCTCCGTAACCGTTCAACTTTGGATATGTGTTTTGGGTTATATCGGTATAGTTTAACATAAGGAACACTCTCCCGAAGTCTCGCACATTCCTCCTGGGACACCCTGTATAGGCTACTGCAGAAACACATCTTCCGAAGTTGATCGGTACTGCAGAATCACCTGTTGGAATATTATTTAGTACTCCAAGCACTTAACGCGACAGTTCAGTGGCGTGTTAACTTATTTTGTAGTCGTTCACGTAGGCAGTTGATGGGTTACTGTGAATGCAGGTATTTTGAATGTAAATTATAAGGTTCGTAATGTAAGACTGGTAGCTAAGAAGAATGTGCTAAACATCAAGACCGACACAACTGTAATCACTGACCATTCCATATTAAGCCCCGAAAACGTCTCTCCGAACATTTCACTACGGAGTGGTGGCATAACCATATACATATTGTTGAGGAAGTGTCAGTGCCAAAAATGTGCATTGGTTCAACTCCTCGTAAACAAAATAATAATGCGTTCTGTGAAGAATTTTAGGAGAAGAGAATGGGGGTTCTCATGGATATCGGGCGCTTTTACTGACAGCACGAATTTAGCCCAAGGATGTTGTAATGACAGCATGGAGTTTTGCACAATAATTTTGAACTTACAGTATGAAGTTAGCACAGTACATTGTACTGACAGTGTGAAGTTAGCACAAAATTTTGTACCGACAGTATGAAGTTAACAGAGTAATTTTGTACTTTCAGAATGAAGTTAGCACAAGATTTTTGTACTGTCATTATGACGTTAGCGCAAGAATTGTATACTGACAGTATGAAGTTAGCACAAATCATACTGTTGGTAGTTTCTGTTACTTGCTGAGGAGGCACATAATTTTTAATTCCTTACAGGTTATTATTAAAATGTTGAAATCGTGGAGATTGAGATGAGCTGGGCGTGTAGTACACGTGGAAGGGGCGAGTAATATACGAAATATTTTCGCCTGAAACGGTGAAGGGAGGAGACCACTTAGGCATGCTCGTAGAGATAGATAATGTTGAAATTGGTCATAGAAAGAGTGGTGGTTAATATGTTAAGTATATTCAGGGAAGGGCTCTTGTGAAAACGGTATGCTTAATTTCTTGACTAGCCGAGGGACGTAGATGAGTCACCTGTTGGACATGTGTATGAACTATCCGGGCTTTGTGAAGAATGTGTATGTAGACGAAATTCAAAGTGCTTTGGAGTCGGTGTATCCGGCGTGCACTGTAAATCGAAGCTGGAACATCCTGAATACAAGCGGACCAGCTGCAACTTCTTGGACTAAGAATTTGTGTTAAGAAATGTACCTAAGGACAAAAGAATTTCATGCCTTCGGAGCCGAATGTGACGGTCGAGTTGGTAACATTTCCTTTTGGTCTGAAGGCCCCAGTTACAAATTTCTACCAAGAGATCGGCGGTTCTGACGGTTTCAGTGTGTCTTCTCGGTCCGTCCGCCTAATTTCTTAATTGTTTCTTAACTTAGACCATAACCGATACCTTCTGCATTTGTACCAGCTATGCGTCATTCGAGTATTCGTATATTTCGGTATAGTGTGATCTGTTGAAAGCGCCTCTGCTTGAACCATACGGATATTGCTGTGAATGTGAGGTACTTGGCAAGTATTGGATTTTTTCCCTTTCTGTTTAGGCCGCGTGCATTTATACCTTCTTATTAGATTGATAATTGGGACTCTCGGGATGAAGGGCCACGTTCAGTGACGTTATGAAACTTATATCCTTCGTTTCGTTGAATAAGTGAAGGTGGTTTCAATATACAAGAACCTTTGAATATGTGAAGTGTTGTGTAGGCCTGCATGACGTCATGGGGTCGCTCACAGGAATGGCTACTAAGCTGTGTTGCTGTACTCTGTTACTACTGCAAGCCGCGTTGCTATGGTAACCAGAAATCAATATGGTGGTCGGCACACTGTATCGGCAAGGTTAGCGGTAGAATTTTCCGTCTTTTTGTCTTGTATTTCTTGTTCGCGTTTTGTTTATATTCTCGCCACTTGGGAGAATTTGAGGTACAAAGTGATGGCTGCAACAGATTGTTGTATCAGTATGTGTTTTCACCCAATCAGATCAGGAGATTTCGGTGAGGGATCCCGTATTTATGTCTTGGGTTTAATCCTTTCATACACTAATAGTGTGTGTATAGTGCTGCCCGCTTTAACAATACAAAACTCTGCATTTTACCCACGCAGTGTATTCATGTGTTTCGTACGATTCTCACAGTAAACCGATCCCCCCTCCCCCCCCAAACAACGTCAGCCGATTGGTCTCCATAAGAAGATAAGCATGTTGAGTGCGAGATAGGAAATAAAATTTAAAATGTGATCTGAAGGAAATTTAATGTTCGAAGGATTTTCAGTAACCAATGCGTATTTTTAAAAATGTCTTTAGTCTTCCATAACATGAAGAATAAAGTACAGCTACCCTCTTATTGAAGCTTGTAGGATGTAACGTCATGTAGTCTAATAGACGTGTGCCGACGTTTCGGAGGCCATTCTGCCTCAGCAGTGTGTACTGTCTAAATACCTATAGCTTCGAAAAAATACGCGGCGTCACATCCAGAAAGGCGGTAATCTTCATAGCCTACGCCGTGAGAAATTAACATGGCGCGGAAGGTAATCGAATCAGGTAGAACGCAATCGCATGGGCATTTAGCATGCATAACACAGATTGATACGCGTAGGAGAATTTGGTTTGGAATGCTGCAGGACAGAGACAGGTTGGATACCGTAGGCATGGATGTGCAAATGCTATTAAATTCATGTTAAATGCGTACTTGGAAGGATGTGGGACATGTAAACTGGTTGTGGGTGTGGTCGTTGTTTTACTGTTGTTAACACGACACTGTAAAAGGCAGGCGATATATTGAATGCTAGTGAAGTGTAGTTGCTGGGTGCAGTTGGTTACCACTGCATTACACTCGTAATTGACCGGCTTGACATTTTATTACCATTCATTTCACACCAAATTTCCACATCGAACCTGCGTGATTCAATTACGGAGCAATGGCTGTCGTCACAGTTTGTGGAGGCAGACTGGCTTGAAAGGTAAACAGCGTCGTAGAGGCGAATTTGGGTAGTTTGAACATAAGCTACTGTGCTTACATTTAGTAACAAGTCTCTAGTCCTTTGTGTGACTGTAGGAGAGTTACGTTGCACCTGGAATGAAGAGGAAGTACTTCGGCTTCAGTAATTCTTTAAAGCAGAGCTGTAACTATGTGTGCCACCTGCCTTAACAGTCTAACTTTCCATCTTTATGACTCTTATAGTAAACAACAATCGTTTTGTCCAACATGACTAACAATTTATTTTTCTTAATAGAGATATCCCGTTTGTTTCGTGCACTTGAGTATTGCCCTTGTAAGCCTTGTAGAGTTTAGATTGTTAACAAGTGTCTCATTTCCTTGTGTTTTTCAAACTTCTTATTTACACTTTATGAAAATTCTCCGAAATGTCTTACTACGCGAGTTGTTTGTTGGTTTTTATGTATGAAAAGACAGTTACAAGAGAATTTATTTACTTTAAGACACATCGGACGTCGCGGCAGCTCAGTTTCCCTTCACGATTTCGCACGTCCGTCGTTTCTGACTGCAGGAAATGAGATAGCATCTTGTTAAGGCCGCCTTCAGAGGCTTTTTTAAATCGAGTTTCGTGAAAATCCGTCAACTGGTTCAGAGGTCGAACGGGGGGCATAAAAATACGGGGTGATTCGTGAGTCCCCCAGCTCGTTGCAATCAAAAATTTTTCTGACAGTTCCTATTCTCTATGTTTATGGAGCTGTATGTGTTCTTAATTCTCATAAACGCACGCCTGTGAACCGCGTGGGCCACTCGTGGAGTCTGTTATACGCTACATGACCAACAAACCAACAAGCTTTGTTGCTGCCATCGAATGGCGGGTATTATAAACACATTTCAGCCTCTTCCCTTGCCCTTCCGGACCTTTCTTGCCACCCGACTCAAGCAGCCACAATGTTAATCATTGCAGTTACAAGAGTATCCCGCCAGTTAGGCAGGCATTTTCGTAATGTTTGGGGGGAGGGGAGTAGAAGCAACGTACTGTACAGCACGTGTTTTTCAGTAGTGTTCCGGTTCCGGTTTCCCTTTGAGGCCCCAGTTGCCCATTTACATTTCCAGTTGCAGAGTATGCGGATATTGTTTATGTGTACGGTTTTTGTGGCAGTAATGCAGTTCATGACGTAGCTGAACAGTAGCGACTTTTCCGAAACGCAGAGCTCCAACCCGAAGAGTGATTACTGCAGTTTATCGGCCACTGAGAGTCACCGGTTCACTTCTAGCGTTCGCATTACAGCTGAGCGTGAGATTAATCGACATGTCGGTTTGCAAGAACACGTTGTTTACATGGTGGAGCGTTGTGCCCGGCTAGTACGCGAAGAATTGCGAGGCGTCCAAGTTTCCCGAACGGGAGAGTGGAGAACACTATGTAGAAGATATGAACCCATACTACTTGTACTGAGTGCTTCTCGGACCTGGTGATTTTGCTGAGAGGCTGGAATTTTGCAGCTGGCTCAATGCCCGTTACCACTTGCGTCGTTACATCTCCTTTACTGACGAAACACAACTTAATCGTGACCGTCTCCATAATACAGTTCCTACTTGTGGTCAGATGGGTTTACTCACCGTACCGTGGAAGGTAACTTGCAGTTCAGGGTGATCAGGTGGTAGGTCTTTTCATCTTCCAAGACCTTCGTACAGGAGATTTCCGCGGGAGGAATTACCGCAAATTTTGAAGGACGCGATATTGAATAAATGAGGTCGCATGAACTCAGAGTGACGGAGCACGTCCTCATTTTCATGTGCAGTTAGACGTTTCCTTAACGATCGTTTCGCTGTACGATGCATTGGGCGTGGGGTTCCCCACAATTGACCAGGTAGGTCTCTAGACTTAAGGCTGTTGGATTTTTCTCTATGGGGATGGATGAAAGAAATGATACACTGCGTGAAAATTTGGACGCGAGGCGGATTGTTTGGTCGTATTTTGGATGGGCAGACGGAATCAGAACGTCAGCAGCAGTTGTAAGAAGCAGCGCCCGCTGTTTACAACGGAGAAGCGAGAAGCATTTCGGCTGAGGGTGGGATTTTCGAAAACATGCTTTAAGTACAGGTAGTGTAAATTAAGCGCAATTTCATGCAGGGTGAATTTAGACGTTGCGTTATCAAATATCTTGTTGATTCATTCCCCATATCTCTTCAGTCATCCTTACATAAGTCGTAAGCGGTCATAAGTCTGTCAGTGTTCAAAATAGGGAACACGTTTAGATGAAACTTTTTGATAATGAAAACTAGGGAATCATCTCTTACCCTTAAATTTATAACTCGTGAATTACCCTGTACAAACAGCGTGGCCATCTCATAAGTCAACTTTCACCCTTAAGGAGGGAAAGCAAGAACATAAGCTGACATGGTACGTGCATATATTGAGGCGCGAAGGGGCTGAATTCGTAATTGCATTCTCGTATGCAGAGAGGCTGATTGTCCCAGGGCTTGCCTGAGACATGTGTGAATTCCGGGCAGGTTAATAATTTTGCGCCTCGGACACCCCTTCAAACCGACTTTGCAACTTTTTCGGCCTAGGACAGGGCTGGCGAACATTTGGCGTGCGCGTGCCCAAATTACGGATAAATTAGGTGAAATTCTTTCTTGTGTGGTAACCTGAGTTTACTAGTAGCATATTTCCGATTATTCCAGTGACGTCTTAGTACCCCTATAAGTTGGCGTCCTGGGAAGTACCGGCTGACCCCCCCCCCCAGTCCGGCCCTGGATATTCCACTCCTAAGCCACTTTATGCACTGTACCATTAATATTTAGTACGTCTTTAGGGTTAACTTAAATTACTATACTGAATTTCCATCTCATGTACACTTATGGACCTTCATAAGAGTTTCCACATTTTTGCTGTGAGAATTATGACTAATCAAGGTTGACTGGCGCGATGAAGGGGTCAAAGTAAGAAACACGCACACGCGCACACACACAAACTAGCGCTGCTGGAACCCGTTTTCAGGCACTTTAACGTACATGGTTTTCTGAAGAGTAAATATAGCGCTGGCGCCGTTCCATAAGATGAGAGAATTATGAGTATAGCATTATAATTGTTCGAGAGTACGGATGGTACAGGTTCGCATGAGACTTTTAATTATCGTAGGTTCAATATTATGATGTTTTGAAGGTCGGTGGTAGCGACGAGTAGCGGGATGCGGATTCGGGTGTACATTTGGGGGATTTGATTCCCGCCCTCAGCACTGAGTTAGACGCTGGTTTATGTGGTAACGTAGTAACGTTTCGTGGGAACGCCGCTTCGATCTGTGTGGTAAAGAATAGGTACTCTTCTACCTGAGACAGGGACACCAGCTTCGTCCAAAACGTTTGTACCTATCAGTCAATCTACACGGCGTCGTATCCCTGGTGACTGAAAACTTGAACGACGGATTCTCCCTCCAGCTCTTATCTAGCAGCCACCTCCCGTTTGCATGTCTTTCCCCACTCCCGTCTCATATGATCGTAATCCGCGCCAACCTGCTTTTGTATTGTGTTGTGGGTTTTGATTTGGGGACGTGTGCAATATATGTGGGGGGGGGGTTGGCCGAATTGAACCCGTATACATTCTTTCCCTGACCCTACTATATGATATATATTTGTTCTGTTAATTATCCCGGAACATATATCTAGAGCCACGATTTTTTGTAGCTTACTCCTTCGTCTATGTACATTCACCTGCAGTTCTGAGTTTGTTCAGTCGTAATGAAACTGCTTGTACAACAAATACTGCATCATGGTGGCTGGCTTTAGCGCGTTCGCAGAAGTGTCTGTTAGCTTCGCCGTATCTGCTTGTTCGTTTGCCTGTCGGCACGTAATTCGAGAACCGCTGAATGATTTTCATCGAATTTTGTATTAGGAGGTTTTATTTAATGTTTGGGTGATTCAAATTTTCGCTACATTTGAAACAACAGACATGGACACTGTATGAAAATCTGCACGTGTTTCTGCGCGTCAATCTATGACTCGCTTCGGTCTGTGACTTCCGCAATGACAGAGCAGTAAGGCAGCTGGCTGTGTGCGACAGCTAAGTAAGATTAAGTTTGTTCCATTCCAAGTGTCACGCTGGTGTCATGCCTGAGTGCATTTATGCTGAGAAGGCTGACATGCGTCTGATGTTCGGTCGAGCTAATGGCAGTAAATGTGTAGCACGTCTTCCCACCAGAAGACTTTCCGCATCGTCATATTCCAGACCTGAAGAATTTCTCCGCCATTGGTAGATGGCTTACGGAAAATGGAACATGTAACCTGCAGCTAAGTGAGCGTGGGCTAACACAAGCAGTGTTAACGTTTGAGCAAGAAGTAATATTCGTTGGAATGATTTGTGGAAATTCAGAGATTAACACAAGGCGTATATTCACACATGAGGGAGTTTCGCAGTACTCAGAGGAGCGAATCCTAAACACACAGTTCCTCTGTACTTACCAGCTACGAGTACGACGACTTCAGCCAACTGATACTTTCGAAGCGGAACCTTTTGCAAGTGGTTTCTTAGCATACACGCTGGCAACCATGCATTTTTACCATTAATTTCATTTACCGATGGGGCAGGTTTTTAAAGAATCGAGTGATCAGTTTCCATAATCAGCGTATACTAGCAGGTGGAAACCCACATGGAACCTTGCACACATGCACCAGCAGAATTTTTCCGTAAATGTGTGGACAGGCATTGTAGGAGAGAGAGAGATACTTCTGGGACTCTTCTTTCTTCTTCCACATATGAGTGGGGACGTTTACCACGATTTGCTACAAATATCCCGCTAGATATATTGCAAGATACGGATCTGCAACTGTATGCAACAATGTGTTGCAAATTACATTTCACGCTCCTAATTTTGTTTTCTTTTAGCTTCCTTTCAATAACGCCAAATGTACCTTTCCGTGAAGTTTCATAATGGCGGCGCAGATTGTATTCGTTTTCTGCTAACACCACTATACGGCAGATGGGGTAAACAGTTGTATCACACACTGCACTGAGTAATACATGGCTTCCCATTTTTCTTGAAATAAACGCCCGCGTCTTCTAATTTCCTTTTCTTCATTTTAGTATCACGCACGGTAAAAGCGAAATTTATTTTAGGGTCCTATATTGTATTGTGCAGTGGGCCGGGTTGGCGCAGCCGGTATAGCGACTTGCTACGGGCTGGACGGTCCGGGGATCGAATCCCGGCGGGGGCGAGGTTTTTCGCACCCTTCCAGACCGGCCCTGGGGCCCACCCAGCCTCCTATACAATGGGTACCAGATCTTTCTTGGAGGTAAAGCGGCCGGGGCGTGGCGTTGACCACCCATCCCCATCTAGCGCCGAGTTTGAAGGAAGAGTAGAGCTATACATCTGCTCCTCCTCTGGGCCTTAGTGGCCTGTTTTAGGGTGAACTTTGCCTTTTACCTTTACTGTATTGTGCAACACTCCGACTGGAAGTTTCACAGATTTACAAAGCCGAGAGACCATATTCCACTCGAACCCAATTGCTGTGCAGTGGTTGTTTAAGTTTTAATTTTCCTTACTGGCAAGACGTGTTTGCATGGTTGAAGTGACACTTGCAAAGGACGGAGGCACTTTCTTTTTCTGTTTCTTCTTTTGTGTTTGTCGCTGCCTGTGCTTAGCCTGCTCGGGCCGTGAGTGTAGCCAGCTGTGTAGCAGTGTGGGTTGAGTGCAGTAGTGGCTGTGTCGTGGTAGTGACGAATTGTACAGTCCAGAGATTGAGTTGAATACAGTGGTCGCCATGAGACTGAAATGTTTTCTCTTATTTTGAAAATTCCAGAATTAAATGGCTTTAGCTTATGTCGTTCTGTCACTATAAGTACTAGACATCGTTGTAATCTGAACGAGGGCCATGAAGTTTACAGTGCAAACTTATAACCGCCCTTATAACTATCAGGCTGTTTTTTTTTATCAGCCGGGGTAGGACAAATCCTTGTTTAACGTCAAAACAGTGAAGAAAAGTTTCCCTTGTGTGGAAAAGTTGAATGCTGGAGCGTCTGTTAGTTCGGTGTTTTCAGACTTAGGCCTATTTGACCAGTGTTAGATGACAGTGAACAAATCCTTTTTTAGTATTTGACCCTCAGCCTATCGGTCTGGAAAATCCAGAAGCTTTAAACAACCCCCTCTCCAGTAATTTGGCAACAGATAATTTAAAATCGCCTACCTAAGAATTCTTCCTTTTGACTGATGTAAGGTAAAGTTACGAGCAAATAAATAAGCTCCCAAACAAATTATTCAGTTCTGTGGTGGGCGGCATTTTGTTATTACACGTAAAATAACATCAGTGCGCTGGCTGCATATACGAACTGGACTGCCGCATGCGGATCGCGCGCCGCGTGTATGTGACACTTGAACGAAGGTAAGTCTACAGTTGTTACATTGGCCGAATAAACATTTGTAAGACTGCAAGGATAACAGCCAGATTGAGCACCTCTGCAGATTTGAGATCGTCACGGCGTTAGTAAGTTGGTTTGGGAGGTCGAGTGTTTAGATAGTGAATTACCATCCTCTTTCGACAAACATTCTGTGTGTGCCTTCAGGGTACAAGCGTAACAAAGCAGATTGTGTACCTTACATCGTACGTGGGAGTTAAGCGAATAGAACTAGTGCCTCCGCAAAATCGAGCAAGAGTTGCGAGTTACTGGTGTGGTAGGTGGCATTGGAAGAGTAGAATAAATGGAAACGAATGAGTAACGCAAGCATAAGTATTCACGAAACCTACGAGGGGTGCTGATAAGTCCTTGGCCCGACAAGGAAGGAAACAAACTACAGCGACCAAACTCGGGATTTATTCAACATACTCCCCACGAAGCTCAATACACTTCTTAGCCTGTTGTTCTGACTTTTGCAAGCCACAAAAAAAAAAAAAATTCAGAAGTTTGTCCGTCCAACCAGATCTCCGCGGCACCAATGACCTCCGCGTCGGACGAAAAATGGTGACCTTTCAATTGTTTTTTCAGTCCAGGGAACATGTGGTAGTCCGACGGGGCCAGATCCAGAGAATAGGGTGGGTGATCAAGACATTGGAAGCCCAGGTAGGCCAGTTTCTTCTAGGTTGCAAGTGCCCGGTGAGCCGGGGCATTGTCAAGCAAGAACAAGACCCCCTTGGTGACTTTCCCGCAGCTTTTTCCTCCAAAATGTCCTTCATTTGCACCAGCAGAGATGAGTAATACTCCGCGTTGATGGTTTGGCCCTTTGGAAGATAATCAGTGAGGAGGAAGCCGTCCTGATCCCAGAAAATCGAGGCGAGAACTCTTCCAGCGGATTTTTGCACTGGGAATTTTTTGGGGGCGGAGTGAGCCGCTAAGCGGCCACTCCATTGATTGTTGCTTTGTCTCCGCTTCATAGTGATATAACCAGGTTTCGTCCATGGTCACCAATCGCGACAGGAAATCATTTGGATCGCGTCGAAAAAAATCCAAAAGTTGTTCAGATGACTGGCACCGTTGACGTTTTTGATCCGCGTTCATGCATTTCGGGACCCACTTCGCAGAGAGCTTCCGCATGTCCAAATCTTCATGAATGATGGACCCACGTGAGATGCCCAGTTACTCAGCTATTGAGTTAGCGGAAATCCGTCGGTCTTCCAAGACTAGCTTGTGAATTTGATCAATAATCTCCGGGGTGGTCACTATTTTGTGTCGTCCAGGACGAGGTGCATCACAAGTGGTAAAATCACCACGTTTAAACTGGGCCACCCATTTTTTGACGGTGGTATACGATGATGCATGTTCCTCTAATGTTTCAGAATAGCGTGAATTTCCTTAGGCGCCTTGCCTTGCAGGGAAAAAAAAAATTGATGACAGCTTGCGTCTCGATGTTGTTGAAATCGCGTGCGTCGCCTGACATACTTCCTTTCAGGCTCTGTAACAAGCAAAGACTTGCAATTCGGCACATGAATAGACCCCTCTTTCCAATGACACTGTCGATTCCGTCCTACGACATCGGGAAGTAGTTCGGGCTGAGGACTTATCAGCACCTCCTCGTTCTAATATGGTCCTTAAAGGAAAAAGAGAACTGGGAAGACCCATGAAAGGATAATCTTATACTGGGCTGTTAACTTGCGGCCCTCGGGTTTCATGCGACCCTCGAGGAAAATATGTGCGGCCCTCGGTCACCTGAATCGTTTCAGTAACACAGTTTAACAAACATAATATAATAGGTGTACAGAACATAATATGGCAATTTTATTAGCACAGAAAGTGTTAGAAACTGTAACTCACCAGTTTTAAGACAGCACACATCAAACCAATCACTCTTTGTGTTTTACCGAGCTTAGTACGGCCTACTGCCTTGTTATTCAACCGTACTTTCGGCATACGTGTTACTTGATGTTTGTAAATAACGGCATTATAGCGAATTCATTCCCCACTCCTTCCCTCCCTTGATATATATATATATACACACACACACAAACACAAAAGCGCGGTCTTCAGGAGAGTGCTTAACGCATTAAGTGGCACTCTGTGTCAGACCTGGCCCGAGCCTCGAAATACGGCTGAAGAACGAAGGCTTGTAGAGATCTAATTCGGAAAGAAATATGAGAAAATTAGAGGGTAGACAGTGAGAAGAAAGGGAATAAACGAAGGGAAGATAAATATAGGAAATGAAGGCAGAATAAAGTAAACAGAACCGGAGGACATTTGTGATTGTGGTTCCATTCTCGTTTTGCTGAAGGTTTTGTTGGTCTTTCGCTAAGACAACCTGAAATACAGTGCGCCTGATAGCTTCACCGTGCCTTTATGTCGTCACGTAGCAACTCTAAAACGGTTGAACGAATGCTGTGGGCTTGTACTAAAATTTGGATTCCATTACAGGCCAGTTGGTGTGGGAATTTTGGTGATCAGAGTGGCAGTGGGACAGGTTTTCCTCCAAGCGCGTAGGTTTTTTCTTATGATTTCACCAGTGCATTAGACGCGTATTTCTTACATTTACCACCGACATTATATAATCTTAGCAAGCGACATTGCTATTAAATAAAGCGTTTTTCGCCTTCCACTTCTCGAGCGTAATTCGCTAAATATTTATGGGAGCGAAAAATGTCTGACAGAAAAGTTGTAAGGAAAATTAAACGTGTTTTACATTATTGCGATGTGTCCGTAAGGTTTGAGGGTTGTGAAATAATTAAAGTAAAACAATGGGAACTGTCCAGACGTTTTACGTCAGTTTGATACGTAAGCTGCTACAGTCGTCCCGTTTTGTGACCTACGGTCTAGCTGATTATAGCCTGTAAGAAATCGCCGGGTTTTGTTTGTTGCACTGTTTCCCCATGCTGACTAAATCAGCCACTGCATTTCCTTCTGTCACAGTTTCACCCTTGTTATATTCTGTGGGCCAGTCTTTTTATTATACCATTTGTTTATGTCTGACAGGTAGCAGTCAAATAAGATCGTCCTTTTCACTGTACGGTCGCTGATAACGCTGATCTTGCAACGTTTACTCACCGACCGTAATGTTCGGATATCTGAACACCTGCTGGTCCTATGTCCCATATATGCTCCATTTATTCTTTTCGATTTGCATGCCTCCGTACATTGTCGGAGAAATTTATGTTCTGGAAATTTTGTTTTAATCCTAAAGTTCGTTTATTTAGCGTACGATTCTTTCTTAAGGACAAGTGCCAACCAGCGAGCACCCTTCTGTGTTGTGTGCGTGAGTGTGGTGTGTGTGTGTGTGCGTGAGCGCGTGTGCGCGCACGCGCGCGTGTCTTCCCATTTCCAAACTTTACGAAATTTTGCAAATTATACGACATTCTTTAGAAGTTTATCGCTAAAACTAAACCTTGCAATAATAATAATAATAATAATAATAATAATAATAATACATTTTATTCGAAGTAGAGATGATGTGAAGACAGAGAGTAGGAAAACAAAGAAGGAAAAATTGGGATCAAGTGATTGAAGAGCTTCAGCCATAAGTATCGAAGAAGACGTATCTAGTTACAGAAACAGACAAAACCAATACTATAAAAATAAAATGTTTAGAACATATTGCAAGTAACTCTACAATCTTATCAGGCAGAGAAATACTAACGTGAAAAACATACTGACCAAAACAAGAAATAGAGAAGTTTTGGAAAGAAATTTATTAAAAACTTACAACATAATGAAGAATCCTGCTGGATCAAAACGAATGCCAACAAAATCCTGGTTTGGAATCCGAAAAATAAGTGACAGCGGCGCTAAAACAATACCGAATTGGGAAGCTCCTAGATGAGACCAAATAACAAATTTTTGGTTTAAGCAACTTACAGCAGCCCACAAATATTTAGCGGCACTGTTACATTATTTATTATTCCGTGCGTTATGATGAAGTAAATGTAACTCACGCAACACGAACAAGTGCATTACTCTATAATGTTCGTAAATCTTTTACATAGCTCCAGCAATTTGCAGCATTGTTATCTCGCAATCTTCACGAAAAGTCTTAAAATAATACAGCCATTAAATAGGTCACAAGAAATATGTGCATGGCATGGTAGCAATAGTGCGGCATTTTTTTTACGGGTTTGGGTTAAAATTATATACATAAATATAATTTAATATTGTCGAAACAACAATAATAATAATAAAGCTTGTTTTTTAAAACGGTTAGAATTTTACGTGTCCATGTTATAATTTTTATTTATGTAAAAGACACCTCCCTTGATCCCAATTGGATCTCGTCCCTGTGTGGTGTATATTGTACGGTGTGTGATGGGAGACTGCAAACGAATGCGTGTATATTATATTTATGTACATACCTTTAACAATGCGGAAGTGTGTTGATGAAAAAGGCCTAATACCCAGAGAACAGAAAGGATTCTGTGGAGGATCAAAAGGATGCAAAGCTAATCTGCGAATATCAAAAACAGGAAGAAGAAGAAGAATTTATGAACGGCATGGCTATATTATGGGAAAATTTTTGAGTGTGTTTCTAGCTGGATAATAAAAGTCTTAAGACTTGGTGGCATCAGTAACAATAGCTAAGGAAATAATGAGTTAGTGGAAAACCATTATGCACCTGTATGCACAAGAGAAGCGAATAGCAACCCAAGGTACAGGAATACAGTGTGAAATATTTCAAGGTGATCTTTTTATCCCCACTATTACTTTGCAGTTAAACAAGTTGAACACAGGATATGAAGAGTATGTGCTATTCATATCCTGTGTTCATCTTAACTGTGCGTGGACGATTTGAGGCGGATGGGTGAAAAAGAAGAGAAGGGCCAAAAAGAGCTACAAACAAAACTTCAGTGACATCCATATGGAATTTGGACTTGACAAGTGTGCGAAGATTGTACTCAACAAAAGGAAAGTAGTACTCTCGCAAAATGTAATACTTAACATCAACAAAGAAATACAACAGCTTGAACAAGGAGAAACATTCAGCTACCTAGAGTCTGAGGAGAGCGAAGGTACATGACATCAGCAAATGGTGATAAAGGTTGAAAAGGGAATACGCCAGGAGACAAGAATGATAGTAAAAGCCGAATTGAATGCCAAGAATAAAATTGCGACAGTTTAACATTAGTCGCCCCATTATTCAGGTACAGTTTTGATGTACTTAACTTGGAGATCAGACTGCGTAAAAAAAAAAAGACACGAAAACTAGAAAGATACTAAATGTATCACCCGAGAGGTGACTTAGGTAGGCTATATGTAAAAAAAGAAAGATGGGGGAAGAGGCTTGTTACAAATTTGAAGACTTACAAAGCCGAGATAATCTGTATTGCACAAAAATTTGAACACAGAATGTAAAGAAGACGAGTGTTATGAGAAGCCACGTAAGCATCCTACCAAGTATGAACATTGTCCTGTTCAAATCCCTGCACCGATGTGACTATTTTACTTAAAAATCCGACTGATACACTAATATGTGTTATTACCACTTTATTCACGCTGTTGCATTCCTACATGTTTCAGCCCTAAAGGGGACCATCCTCAGGGAGTTCTGATACATTTCGTGAGCAGGGTCAACACAATATGTGTCCAGATGTAAATATCTGGAAGTCAACACATATTTACATGTACGTTATACTGACTGTGAAATATAAAATATAATGTAAATTGTGTTTAAGTGTGTATATTAAAAGTTTTGCTGTTTTATATGTTGGTGAGTTAATGCTCTTTACTGCTGGTGTAATAGGGATATTTGGTTTGTGTATTCTTAACGAAGACACTTAATAACCTGATCCGATTGCCTAAAACTTACTTACTTACTTACTTACTTACTCCATGGTGCAGAGTCCTTCTTGAGAAGCTAACTGGTTTGCAGCTAGTCAGGAAATTCCCCGCATTTCACGGAACCCGAAGGTTCATTACCGC
>Ga0123357_10005236_pt1 | contig 15471 bp, 3 predicted proteins | sample TergutEmb28metaG_FD_89873 | JGI IMG/M metagenome (GOLD analysis project Ga0123357, IMG submission 89873) | Embiratermes neotenicus P4 segment gut microbial communities from Petit-Saut dam, French Guiana - Emb289 P4 | ecosystem: Host-associated > Arthropoda: Insects > Digestive system > Gut ... | reverse complement strand
GTAGTAATGAGATTGGTCTGTAGTTACTAACATCTCTTGAGTCCCCTTTTTTGTGTACTGGTATCACTTTTCCTATCTTCGGTTTGTCTGGAAAAATCCCTGATTCCAGGGATGTATTATAGATGTCAGTTAGGGGTATTTTTAGGGGTATTTTCTATGCATTGCTTCATACATACTCCGGTATTTCATCAGTACCTGCTGTTTGTTTATTTTTTAGACTCCCTGCCACTTTCTCCACTTCACTTTCTGTTATTGGAAGGAGAAATATGAAATTGGTATTTTTCTTTATTTTTAACTGGTAATTCCCATGGGTTGGCCTTTTTTTCCCCTCTTCCTTTAATAGTTCCTTTGAGATTTCATAGAAGTATGAGTTAAATAGCTCAGCCACTTTTCCTGGATTTGACACCTCTTCAGAGTTTTTAACTATTGTAATATCTTGGTCTTGTGGTGAAGTTTTCCCAGTTTCCTTGTGTATTACCCTCCATATGGCTTTAGGTTTGTTTTGTGCTTGCAGTATATAGTTATCATTATCTCTCCTTTTTGCCTCTCTAATCACCCTTTTGTAAAGAGTTTTATATCTGGCAATATACAATTTTGTGTGTTCTGACAGATTTGGTTGTTAGCTTAGTGAATTTAAAAGTCTCATTTTTTTACTTGAATTCTTTATTCCGTGTGTAACCCATCCTTTATTGGGTGGTCTGTTTTCATGTGTATATTCAATGGGGAAGGCTGAGTCAAAGAAGTGCCTAAATAGGTTCATAAAAACTTCGAATTTTGCATTTACTTCTTTCTCTGTAATTACTTCCTGCCAGGCTTCTTTGTTTAATAAATTTTTAAATTCTTCAATATTATTTTCTCTAAAGCATCTTTTTAAAACTCTTTTTTTGTTACTGATCCGAGATTTGTTAAGTACAGGTAACATTTGGGCTTGGTGGTCTGACAGTCCAAGTTCTATCACTGTTGCAGGGTTCTTATAGTGTTTTTCCTCTATACTTATGACATCCAGCAGTGACTTTGTGATTGTTGTCAACCTAGTTGGAGATTTGACTGTATTTACTAAATTATATCTCAATAGTAAGTCTGTTAATTCTTTTTTGTTGTTGTCCTCCTTAAGGAAATCTATATTCCAGTCACCACATAGTAGCAAGATTTTGTTTTTCCTTAAAAGTTTTTGGATGACTACTTCTAGTTCTTTTAAAAATTTCTCTAGTTGCCCGTCTGGTGATCTATAAATGCACACAATGTTTAATTTATACATAGGTAATTATATTAAGGACATTTCAAAGTTTTTTTCCTCACATATGTTTGTTATTTCTCTGGTAGTCAGACCATCTTTAACGTATATACCAGCTCCACCATGACTGCTGCTCCTTCTGCAGAATGTGCTTACCATTTTAAAATTACAAATGTTTATACAACTTATGGTTTGATCTTTCTGCCAATGTTCTGTTAGACACAATACCTCTACATGTTTTAACTCAGTGCTTAACAGCACCTCCAGATCTGTTATTTTGTGTCTTAAACTACAAATATTTTGGTGGAGGACTGTCAGTTTGTGCTGTTTACCTTTTATACCATTGCTGCGTTCTGTTCGTGGTCTCGAATTTGCTGTCCATAAAAAATTACTTCCTCTTGTCAGTGGTTGTTTCCTTTTCCTTACTGAAGTTCTTGAGTCTGTTGTTTCACCGTGCTTTGCAGCTTCTGTTTGCTCGTCAATTGGGGTTACTTGGAATTCTTAGTCAGTTGGAAAAAACTGAGTAAATTTAATGATGGGCATGCACAAAACAAAACGTTTTTAAGCAATACGTAACGAGCTACTATTGCAGCTGAAAATTCGCGTTACGGAAGGGGGTGACATTACATTTATTCATTAATGGGTAGTTTCGTGTATTAAAATGTATTTTTATAGTGCATGTTGTTTACACAATACGTGGCCCTAGTATTGGATGTTCATGTCACTACCTGCTAATTGATGTGTAGCAAAGTATATTTTCAAGAAACGCAAAATGGCCTTCCACCGTGGGCAGTGTAAAGAATACAATTTAATTTATTCCCATTCTTTGCATCCTCAGTAGTAGTAAACAAAGAATGTAGAACATGTTAGGACCCAATCTAAAACTTTACCTAAATACAAGTACGTAGTTTGAACAATTTTGAGGTACTTTTTTCATGCAACTGCTCAGTTTTTAGCATGCCAGGTTTTTACGGATTTTCAGTGAAGGCAGGTTACTGTACAGGCTAGGATTGAGCATAATAGGTACTTCTAAAACGGTGCCTTAAAAACTCCTGTACATCGTGATTTAAATTTTTAATATTCAGGAGAATGTTATTAAATAACTTGGTTGCAGGATAGTACCTAAACTTAGCCGCTTGAAAGGCTTAGTATTCAGCATGTAAAATTATGTATTGTGTGTGTGCCTGAGTGTGTTGGAAATTATTATATCCCCACAGCAAATGGTAGTGTGGAGAGTGCGGATAAGCTGGCAAGTGCTGGAATATTGGATTTCCTAAATATTTACATACAACAGACCCCCTTTAATGCTTCTCATTATTCTGTTGATAATTCTCAGTTTTGGTGTCGAGTTTTCCTCAGTTGTACGTAAACGATTCCTATCCAGACTGTCAATTTGCAGGCCTAACCTCTACTTGCCGATGTTATTGGTATCATGTACTACCGCGTCCTGAAAGAGATCGACTTCAAAATTGCCTTGACAATGCACTTCCTAAGTTGCAGACCTGGCTTCAAGCAAATAAACATACTAAAAATAACCATATTTGTCACAAGCAATAAAATATATTTATATTAATTTAAATGTAGGTTATGGTAATGAAACAGTCAAATTCGTTATTACAACAAAATCTCTTGGTGTGAAAATTGATAATAACCTGATAATAACATATCAAGTGTATATATCCATAGATGTAGTTCAGCATGTTTTGTCATGGTGGCAGTTACGGGCTTATGATAACAGATACTTTATATTTTCATTTCATTATGTCTTTTTGAGTTAGCTTTTGGGGCAGTGGGGCAATTTTTCAGGCAACAAGAATATCTATACTTCTAAAAGGGAATGGTTACAGTATTGGCAATTTTAAAGAAAAGTCTTTTGTAGGGAATTATGTATTCGATTCATTACACTTAATTTTGACAATGATTACATATTCTTATTGTAGACAGCAAACAAATTCAGAAATATGCAGTGTAAATGAGACACAAATGTCTTCCTGGCATCAGAAGCTAACAATGATGTTGCCAGAGGAATATGTGTTGCACAAGGACAAGATGGTTTTTCATCTAAGATTGAAATCATCACCCATGATGTAAAAGTACTTAAAAGTGAGCACTCAAAGATTCTGTCTCAGTTCATTCCTTGTGTCTTGTTTTTATGAACTGCCTATTGTCATTCAGGAAGCATTTAGTGAATGAAATTTTGATTAACTTAAATGAGAAATTAATTAGCATGTGTTGTCAGAAATATGAGCTACGTGACAGAGCAAAGTATCGGATTTGTTTGCCACCCATTGCTTAAAACTTGTAGCTGGCATAGAACAGAAATTATGACAATGTTTAAGCAAGCTGTTATGTAGAAACATGGAATGCAAATGCAGTTTGTCAAGGTATTTTTAGGTCCTTCTGGCTGGGGTGTAACACTATACAAATTATATGCTGTGTATACTTGTATGGGGTTCATGTGCAACCTTTTGTGTTGTTTAGCATGGCGTAGTCTGTGGTTTAAAAACAGACATTCAGAGGTATGAGGCATGCTGTAACAGTGATTGATAAAATATGAAATTGCTTTATGTGCCTGTAGTTATATGTATATGTTTGTTCATTTGTAGACTGTGAGGGCCATTCACTGAGATCCATTGGAGATGTTACTGAAGCTGAGACACATCAAGCTGCAGGTGTTGAATTTATGGAGATGCATCAGTGTGAATGAGAACACAAAGGGGTGCTGAAAGAATGCCAGTAGTTGTTGACCTACTGACATGCTTGACAAGGTAACAAGATGGGTGTTATGTCTTCCTGACAATACCATGGCCAGATCTGAGGGGCATGCGCCATTTTTGCCTTTACAACTGTCATCAAACAGTAGGCCATTAAGGATCAAACAGGGGGAAGTCCGTTTTCTTTGGCCATAATGTCAGAATATTCTTATGCAACATGAACAAATGAAATGCACACTTTTCAAATTAGTACTTTAATTAAATATTTCACTTTTTGACATCTTCTGCATGTTTTGAACCTCATGAGTTCATTCTCAGGACGTTTTGAAGCATGTGGAAGACGTCAAAAATTGAAAAATTGAATTACAGTTTTAATTTGAAAAGTGCGCATTTTATTGGTTCATGTTGCATAATTATATCACAATGCACGGTGCAAAAAACATGAAAGTCAGAATATTCTTTTGATTGTACAGCTCACTGGAACACTGTGTTTTCTGTGTAAACATTGAATTGCTCAAAATCCTCAAACAAATGTGGTAGTAATGATCCAGTAGCTTGAAATAGAGAAAAGTGCATTTAAAGCATGCTTTGTTCAGGTCGTGAAGGATTAGAGCATGAATAACTTAATGTGACAGTGTTGTGAGCTACTATACAGGTCATACAGTCTTTAATTACATGGATTAACGAACCAAGTCAAATCAACACACCACACCATTTTGGTTCAGTGAAATATGCTGAGCTTGTAGACCCTATGGAAGAAAATGGAATAAGCAAATAGTCCTGTACCTTTTGCTGCTGGTTCGTACCAAAAACTCATTTTTTTAACTGTGACACAACTTGCAGAAGTTACTACAGTAAAAATCACAGTATGTTTATTAAAACGAAATTTCTTTACAGTGGAAGGCAGTAAAAGCTTATTAGTGAATTAAGATGTTGTTTTGACAAACTTCTACATTTTGTGAAATAAGTGACAAGGTGCATGTTAACTGTGATGTTAAGTATAAGAACAATTTGTCATATCTTGCTATTACAATATGAACTATATCTGTAAGACATAAACAAACATGTGATCGTTTTTATGGTTCATTTTGGCCCACAGGGCATGTCACTTCAGTTGTGATTGAAGACTTCTGACATGCTTTGCTACATGTATAACAAGCCACTTAGTTTACTTCTGAATTTAGCCATATGCTTCAGGTTCATGACAGCGTGGAATTACAATAGGACAGACACCATGCCCATTAGTTGCACAGTCATAATGATAAGGTCAGCAGGAGCAAAATTCCCTCCAGAATATTCAGATAGGAATGTGATAGTGGAGACACAGTGTGTGAAACAGATGTGTCTCAGGGGCAATTTCAGAGCTTCTATGGTTGAATCTGTCAGTAGCAAGACACGACCGTCACAGCTAATCCAGTGCAATTACTGCAACAGCCTCTGCAACACTGCACAGTAGTGGCTGTATTTCTGTATGTCCTGTCACTGCCATTATCACTGACCCTCATTCCACAAAAGTCAGCTTATTATCTCACATTTCCCCATGACGCTTAACAGTCCCAGAATGTCTGTCATTAACAGCAGTTACGACAGTTTCATTGGCACTGGATTTAGAACTGTCAAATTTTAGTGCTAAAAAATAAACCTTAAGAGCAGGAAAAGTGGAGTCACCAGTTTGTATTGTGAAGCATTTAATTCAAGGCACTAAAATTATGTGAAGGTTTCTTGCTGTCATCAGAACAGGCTGTTTCAGTTTTGACAGGCTGTTCCTTAGTCAGCAGTGATGGATACTTGATATTAAAGAAAATAGTCTATATACTGTATATGCGATATTTGGCATATGTAACCAACTTCAGACAGATCAGCTGTGTGGCAGTTTCTGTTACATAACCTCTCAAACAGTACACAACCTGTATTTGTAACACATGCTACATGCAGTACAGCACATCAGGACTGATCTACACAGTAGAGAGCATTCTTACGTATGTCACTTTCCGCACTGTAGGTAGATGGCTCGGACTGTTAGTCCTGGACCACTCACCACAGATGCCCGGGTTCACTTGTAGACTTGTAGGCCAGTCCATATGGGATTTGTGGTGGACAGAGTGGCATTGGGCCAGGTTTTTCTCCAAGTATTTTGATTTTTCCCTGTCAGCATTATTCTACCAATGCTCCACACCAATTCATTCATCTGACATTGACACTATATGATCTTAACAACTGTCAGTGTCATAAAATGAAGTGCCCTAGTAAGATGTACAGAATGAGGCTTAAAAATCTCAGAACTTTGAACTTCATAAAAAGCTTAATCACATCTGCTGCAGCTGGAATTTTATCCTATCTATGTAACTGGCTGTTAGAGAGGGGTTAAAATGTTTTGTGGTGGGATACAGCACTTAAACAGCTGAGCTTGTTCAGGATCTGATGTAGTGTAGTACTCCATATTCATTTAACTTACTTAAGTAATGAATAATTCCATTTCCTTAGAAGATGCCAGCATTATTTATACCCATATCCTCCTGTTTTAACGTGACACCTGAACACACAACAGCTATAAATTCTCTCTGCTGGACAGATTCAGACAGGGGACATCACCATGTGTTTTGTGAAGTGAGAAACTTACTGCATATCTTTTGAGGACTTCGATGCGCAGTTCGACGACCCAGGTGCTCATGTATATTTAACCTAGGCATGTGGTATGTAATGGAGACTTCAGTTTGTTGAGAATAAGGTCATGGGATGTGACTCAGTGAGGTTTGGCAGGTAGACCCAAACAATTTGGAGGAACCTGCTGCCCCCCTCTTCAGGGTACAAGCGTTCTTTCCTTCTAACCTTAAGCTGGAAATGCCAGTATCCACCAAGATGTTGGTACCTATGTGTCAGACACCACTGCATCACATACCATGAACCATAATCTTAATACTTTATACACTGAAAACACAGATTTCACATGAATTTTGTTACCTTTTAGAGTAGCCCAACATGACTTTTCTAGCTGAAATAGTTAAGCTGTGTCATTCAGAAAGTTGACTTTTCTTTAAATTCTTGTTACAAAAGAATAATGAGGCATAGGGGCATAAAGTTTGGCATTTTCATTCCTATAGTGTCTACAAACTTGGCGAATTTCAGTGAAGTATGTGTGTTGAAAGTTGCACTTTTGTGTGTATTGTTCGCATTGTGTCCTAAAGTACAGTAAGCAAGAGACCTTATTGGTTGCAATTTTTGTTGTAAGTGTTGTGTAATAAATATAAACAGTTATAATTAATGTCATGATGATAAACATGTGTGATTTAGTTGGCTTGCTATATATGCAGCTTGCATACTGACAAGCCCAATCCTCTCCCATCCACATTTTCAATCGGACTCTTACCAGATATACAGGGCAGACAGTGCAGAATCAACTTGCACATAAGGCCGTTACGAAAATATAAAAATGTTAAATTTTTTGCTATATTTTAACTGCCGTAAATTATGTCAAGGACTGTAAGGAGCAAAGATATGTAATACTTAGGGCATGATCATAAGGACGTGGTAAATTGAAATGTTAGTGGCATAAGACCAGAAAGGGTTAATAATTTAAAATAAAGGGACTTGACATTTTGTCTTCATTGAGGGAATATGTTTATTGTGCCCAAGTATGGCACCTTCCTTTACATAAGAGAGCCCTAAGTGGAACATAATCTTGTGCAAGATTGGTGCCACTCTATTTGGTCATGACCAGTCAGGTTTATGTATGGCCCCGAAGACTGTCATGAACTGCAGTTAACCTACGTACATTACGTACGTTTAACAAAAGCCGTTACCTGTTAAGATGTTCCTTTATCCACTTTCTGATGTATGAATGAAATGACAGTTATGATATAATGTTATTTAGTACAGGTGTGAGCTGAATATACAAAAAGCTCGAGATGTCCACAAGACAAACAATACTCAATAGAAAAAAGCTGCATGTACCACCTAGGACTGTTGGCATAACAGCAGACTATGTACAGTATGTTAAACTTACAGGACTGTGCAGGGTGTGCTGATTACTAGTCTTTGCTCCCTGAGTGGTCTGAGTGACAGAATGAGCTTGCTCATTCTGACTGCTGCAGGCTGCAAGATATGGGTTTTGGACCCCAATAGAAACATGCAATTTTTCTTTTCTCTGAAATGTCCAGACAGGCTGTGGGACCACCCAGCCTCTTATTCAAAAGGTATGGGGATTCTTCCCTGGGGGTGAAGTGGCCAGGGTGTGGAGTTGACCACTCTTCTCCATTTAGTGGCCAAGGTTAAGAATGAGTGGAGCTGTACCTTTGCTCTCCCATTATGTTCCTTAATACAGGATTCCACAGTGGAAGGCTGTAATAAGCCATGTTTGTAGCGATGATGCAAGAGTGGCTTAAGGTCAGTCATTCTGGTGTAACCACAGGCAAGGAGTGTAAGAGTGGTCTAAATCTGCAGTAGTGATCTTGAGTAATCTTGTAGAGTTTGGGAGTCTGCAGATGTTACCTTGCTGACATTATATCATGTGGTTTCATTGTGGTAAGCATCCCACTTCTGGTAGCTGTTTCATTTGTGGGTAAAGGTGTTCTGTTCCCCTTACTGATGTTTTAACACCACGAGGCCTTATGCCTACTTAAGCATATAAACACTGATACTGTGGTGCAATGACATCAGCTGTGTGTTTCAGGGCTTCCTCATATCATTTTCTCTGCTTAGGCCAGCTGTTCCAAGCCTGGGGTCCAGATTTCAGGGGGGTCTGTGAACTTGGATGGGAAAAAAATTACAGCTATATTTGCACTAGAATAGAATAATAATTGGGATCGAGCCCTTCCGGCCTGATGCACCTAGGCCTTAAGACAGGCCCTTTGTGCCCCATATTCTATATTAAGTTAAAAGGAGCCCTGTTCCTTCAACAAAGTTCCAAATAGCCCCCCATACCTAATTCCCAATTACCTCCGGGTCCAAAAGAAAATTAACCCAGGTATAAACGGCAAAGCCTTCTACTGGAGTTCTGCTTAACTGGAACCCTCCGTAAAATTCTTACTGGAGTCCCCTGTTGCAGAGCTCTCCTTGAACTCTGAATGACTCTCAATCTCAATCCCGCAGGATCAGGGGAAAACCTCCGGGTCCAGAAAAAGGAACCCATATATAATGTCAGGAGGTGTAATGTCAAAATTATTATGTATAATTGCCTTCTACTGGAGTTCCACCTGATTGGAGCCCTCTGTAGAATCTTAACTGGAGTCCTCTAATGTGGAGCTCTCCATAAACTCTAAATTACTCTCAATCCTGCAGGATCAGGGAAGAATCTCCGGACCCAAAAGAAGGAACCCAGGTATAAATATCGAAGTTACTATGTATAGTTGCCTTCTACCAGAGTTCCACCTAACTGGAGCCCTCCATAGAATCCTTACTGGAGTCCCCTATTGCGGAGCTGTCCTCCCTCAAAGTCCCCGGTAAATGCCCCCCCCCCATGCTCGGCAACAGGGTCCCCATGAAGAGAGAAGCCTCATCTCCAGAGCCAATGGTTAATTAATTCATTTATATCTGTCAGGGGAAATATTTAGTCACTGTCCACAGAGCCCCCACATGGATGGAAGTTCTACATACAGTGGGGTGCAGCCTGGTTCCCCAAGGGGATCATTTAAGACACTGCAGTCTCTACCCTAGTGCCATGCAGCCTTCAGCACAATACCTTCCACCTTGGCTTGAGTAGACCAGAGCCCCGTTAGCCAGCCTGTGTCATAGCAACCTTTATCAGGGTATGCCCTCCACAACTGTTACTGCCTCCCACGTGACCCAGGGTAGAGTACAGTATAAGTCCACGATACCCTGAAGTATGGATGAGAGGGGTTGGATTTATGGGAGGCTATATTTGCACTAAACTCTAACTGAAATTTAGCTGTTCATTAAAAAATGAATGTAGGCAACGAAGTAATTTTCTGGACACTAGAATCCAAAAATGTTTGTTAGCTTCGATAAATCTCATTATCTAAAACTATTGTAGCCTAAGACAGGGAAACCAGAATAAATTCACTTTTGCAGTGAACTGCCTTTTTAAAAAAATGAAATTTAATTTCAACTTGCTGCCTGCCTAACTTTTAATTTTATATATTGTCTTACTGTTGATTTACTAGATTAATAAAGAAGCACTGTATTTGAGGATAATAGGTTTCCTTTGTAGTACAGTCTATAATATAGATTGTAATGCTACATATATAGCCTGTGTCTTTGTAATTTATGTATTTAAATACATTTTTGTGAGAAGGGTGCAGTAGATTTCACCAGACTCCCAAAGGAAGGTTAGGTTGTATAACAGTTGCACAAACACGTTTATAAAAGAGAATTTAATCCTTACATTTAAATGTCAGTAGGTCCACAAGTGTTTTAACGCTGTTATCTCCAAAATTTCTATCCTCAAAAAATGAAATAAAAAGTGGCAAACAAAATTTGGGCAATATCAAAAGCTGTTTTGGGCCAAGAGGCCAAATTATGGTGGTGAAGTGATTGTATCTCTCCAGCGTGTCTTGAACTGCTGGGAGTGTGGTTCCCAGAATTCGCCAAAAACTCCAATCATGACTGGGGGTAAATAGCACATAATTTCGGACCTTGGAGTCTATTTCAGGTCTGTTGGGAAGTCTGGATTTTATATGAAAACTGAACTGCTCCATCCTGGAAAGTGACCACATTCACACTCATCATTTTTTGAAAATACAGTCAGCTTCTCACAAGGAATTCTGTGCATTTTTTTATTTTCTTAAATGTCTCATGAGGTTTCTCTAGGCCAGTGACTTGGAGTTAAATTGAAATATAAATTGTGCATTGATAATGGATGCGTTTGGCAACGAAGCGTAATTTAAAGAGGTGAAGAATATATACAGGGACATGTGTTGATAATAAAAGTATCTCAGAACTTGTGTGCAGAAACAAGTAAAACTATGCAACAGTGTTACAACTTTGTAAACATTAAACAATACTCATAGTATGGTTGGAATAGCATGGATTACAGTTTGCTGGGGTGTGATGGTGTGTAGTCAGGGTTGGCCGTGCAGATGGAGGTGATTCCTTCTTCTCAGACATCTGCACCTGCCAAACTGCACACTGTCACATCCAAAACATGGGATCTTAATATTCTCGGCCAGCAAGAGTCTCGTATAGAATATATTCCAGTCTGCAGGATTGTGATGCTGTGTTGTTGGGCAAGTAGTTCTTATCATTTCGAAGGATTATAGTGTCTTTGTCTTCAGGGTCAAGCAGGCCAAGAACAATAGTTGCTCTTTGCTATTACAACTTATTTGTAGTGCATGTGCATTGTGTGTGTGTGTGTGTGTGTGTGTGGAGCTGAACCTCCACTCCCCTGAATGCCTGCATGGCACGCACAGAAACACTTTACAGATACCAGTGTAGCGGCTAGTTAGCTAGTCCTACTTTAATTTTGGTAGTGTGACCCCGGGTTTCAGGTTCTATGTAATTTGCTGCCACCAATCCTAGGAGTAGGATAATTGCCTAGCTAAGCTTGCCAGTGCATAACGTTGAAAGGAAAGTGTGGGATATGACGTAAGCAGGTCAGAATGCATTGCATCTTTCTTCGGTTAAGACCATGCACATTCATATAACATTGGCTACTTTATTTGGCACTACATGGATTCTACTAGTTGGCCCTAATTTCCTAGTTTCTAATTATTTGCCCATAAATATCACATTAAAAATCATCTACAATTTCAGCGATAACAGTTCTAATGCCTCCCCTACAGCATTAACACACACAGGCTTTATTTTAAAAGTCACAGATCATTCCGTGTTTCAATCAAATTGTCGCACAGTTTTGTTCCAAGCCCCAAATTATTTCTGTTACCCATTTCTAGCAAAATTTATCCAATCTCAGTAATTACATTCACCACTGCTTACCTGCTGTTTGTTGCTTTAGCATGTCACCTGTACAAATAAACTTTAACAAAGTTTCTGCAACAAGATAGTCATGGAAGTGCCTCCGTAAGCAGGGTGGTTCCTTCCTCAAGCACAGTAAATCAACAGACAGACCCCTCTAGCCCCTCAGTGCAAGGCTAATAAAAGGTCTCAATGCCACACCCTGATCACGTCATAATTAAGTCACTGCTAGAACAATTCCTATTCATCAAAACACTAGTCAGAGTGGCGTGATACATTGCAAGGTATGTTGCTAGGCTGAAGACACTGAGTTGGTATTCCCATAGCCTGCCATGTGAACACCATAGAGAGGGGCAACTAATGTACAGTCTGATACAAATTACAATAAAATACATTAAGTCTTAGAACTAAAGTTAAAAATTCTTACAAAAAAACAATTGCCGCCAATCATTCATTACACCAGATTGCACTGAAAACACTGAATTAGATTCCTGTCTGAAGAGTGGCTTTTACACACTAATTATTGATTTCAGTTAGCACCTGCTATTCCTGGACACAAATGACAGGTTTTTTCCTTCCTTGAATTCGTGGATTGGTTGCTGCATCTTTCTGTGGGCTTGTATGAACCCCAGTTCCTTTCAGTGCCATACAGTTTGAAGCTGTTTGGATGCTGTAAGGACATAGCTTTGGATCCAGCCAAAGGGTAGATATTGCCACATGTTTTCTTCTTTCCTTCCATCCTAGATTTTACAGAAGCTGGAGCCTTTCTGTTTTGTGACTACATGGAATACTGTCCCAGAGGAGAGAAAAGTTTGCACCATTTTTATATATTTGTTTTTCTGGGGGTTCACTTCAATGCTTTTGGTGTACTTCAACATGTTATGAATGCAGTAAGTGTTTGTATCGCAGAGACACAAAGTTTAAGTTGTGTTTTATTTGCTTTTTGTATAATGAGCTTATACTTTCGTTGGTCAAAAAAGTGGTATGAGTTGTTCACCAGCTCTAATATATTCTGTTTGCAAGCCTGACATTTCAGAAACTTCCAAATCAGAGCCAGTTTATGCTGTCTTTGCCATTATATCTTCAGAGCATACACAACAAAGAATTTGAAAGAAACTTGCTACATTTGCACACTGCAGGGTCCTATTCGTCGCTGTTAGAATCTTCTTCACCAACAGCCTCTACAGTTGATGGATTTCAGCCTATTTCTTCTTGCCCTTTACCTGTTGTGGGATAATTTTCTTATACCTGAAATGACCAGCAAACACATGAATAACACAACAAAGAAAAGACTTCCACAGTTGCTTGATTTCAGGCTTCGAACGTGGTGTAAATGAGATCTGCGCTCTTTTGGGATTTTACGCAGCGTCCATTGGTAGTTTCTTGCCGACGTTGCGGGACAACAGGTGGTGCTTGTGAAATTCTCACAGCGGTGTTGGTGAAAATTCAAGTCATCTGGGAGTTTTGCCCCGTCAACTGGTCAATTCACCTTCATCTCAGGGCCAACCGTCCAAGATGAAGGCACTACTTTCCACCGAAACATCCGTAACCCTTCACAAATCGACAGGGCGTAATCTTCATCAACACCTGCGTGAGAACGTCACATCTTCTAGAATAGAAAAGACCGTGCCAGTCCGAGTTACTATGTATGGTGCGTCTCTTACGGATCTGTGAATATCATTCCGTGCATTATGATACATCAAAACTCTGGTTGACATCAATAAGTGCACGATTCTACAGTCTGTGTATTCTTTCTGTTACATGTAGGAGCTAATAGAAAGAATATGTAGATTGTAGAATCCTGCATTTGTTAATTTTTTAAAAAAGATCTTCCCTTCTATGCTTATCGACGGGGTCCTTTTTACTGACATTTATGGACCTAAATTGTGTGTGCAATTCTTACATTGAGAGCTTCAGTCTTCTGGGATGTTACACAGAGTGTATTGCTAGTTAGCTACCGACGTTTCGGTACAACCTACCAGTCCCATCTTCAAGGGTCCAGCAGGACAGTGGTGGTAAGAATTACCATTATACGCTGCGTTAAGTCCCAAAAGATCGCAGATCTAACTTCATAGTTTATTACACATTTCCAGCAAAGCCACTTCTTTTCCTGATAGAAAACCAACACTGTAGTAAATAATTCACTGTTGGGCTATAATGCCACAAGAGGTAGTTAATAATTGTGTGACGTGCATAAAATGTGCAGGGTGTTGTGAATGTGTGTTTTGTCACACTACCAAGAGGCCCCTTTTGTTCCGGGATATAAAATAAATAAAAGCCAGTTAATTGCCTTGAAAAATAACCCCTCCTTGAAGTACCGAGGCATACTGCAGACAACACCTACTGAATATGCAGATGAAACTTAACACATATCATTGGGGTATACAGTGGAACTCATGGTAATGCAGGTTAAGAAGGCGACATTTCAGAGAATGGGAAGTGGTGGAAAGGGTAGAACTGTACATAGATGGGATGTAGCAGGTGGACAGTCTGCACCACCGGAAGTGTATCTTATACTTCCACGGTAAGTACACTAAGAAGAGTCAGCGGCTGACCGTTCCTGGTGACACTGCAGAGTGATGTTCTGTGAGCGAGATCAGTATTTAGTGTTACCTTACACTTAGCAGAACGTACAACTCTAATCCCAGCCGAGGAGTCAATACAAACTGCCACAGCTCCCTACCTTGTCCTCTTCCAGTTACCATATGTTGGAATCTTATGCTGTGTCCGCCGAACTACACGGCGTCACACTAAAAGACCGTAATCTCATTGCTTATCACCTTGAGAATTTTCACACCCACAGCTTGGACCATCACCCCCACCGACAAAATCACGTTGTTCCGTCAGAATTGCCAGCGCCATTGTAGCGTTAATTCAACAAACAGTAGTACTGTAGGTGATTTCAAATTGTTTGTTGTCTAATGACTTTGCCAGTACATTTTGTTGCAACACCGCGGTACGTACTGAAGTTTACAACGCCTCTGTATCTCTGTTTCGTAACACTGCAAGCTTAGCGTACCAGAAGTAATATTCCGAGATACATGTCCGCTTTGCTAGCGACGTTGCAAGGGTAGATGATGAGGTCAATGACGTCACGTCTGTAAATACAGTGCTACTGTTCAGTTCAGCACTACCATGGCACTGGTAGTTTTGATGGATCGATGTAATTTCGACAGTGCGGGTACTGAGCCGCAGCGGGACATTTCACTTTATAAACAATTTATCAAGGGGTTCCGTACTTATATTACATAATCGAGCGTCGTGGTCCAGTGGTTAAGATGCTAGACTGTCAAACTTATAATTCGAGGTTCGAGGCAATCAGTGGTCATGTCTAAAGAAACTTATCTGTTAAATATATTCTTGAACTCACAATTCAAGTTCAAGGACTTGGACTTAGAATATTTCTGTCGATTCCTCGACCTCATAAAGAATATTTTCTGTTAAGATTCCTCGATCGCAAAACTCATCAGGAAGTTCCAAAATTATTCTCTCAACAAACACTTCGTGGTCTAGTGGATAAGACGACGGCCCAGCAACCCAAGGTTCAGCAGTTCGAGACCGACCGCCGGCAATGATTTGAACTTACAAAATTTTTCATTAAAAGTCTGTGACCTCATAATTCATCAGGAAGTTCCGAAATTAAAATTATTCTTT
>Ga0123357_10005235_pt1 | contig 15471 bp, 16 predicted proteins | sample TergutEmb28metaG_FD_89873 | JGI IMG/M metagenome (GOLD analysis project Ga0123357, IMG submission 89873) | Embiratermes neotenicus P4 segment gut microbial communities from Petit-Saut dam, French Guiana - Emb289 P4 | ecosystem: Host-associated > Arthropoda: Insects > Digestive system > Gut ... | reverse complement strand
CTGGAACTGCCACCCAAATCAGCAGGGCATCACGATTTTTCCGGAGAGGCCACATGACCACTCAGACACCGCCGGACTATACCCAGACCGGCCGGCTCCTCACCATCGACACCCCGCTCGGCAAGGACGTCTTTCTGGTCGAGCGTTTCTACGGCCAGGAGATGGTCAACGACCTCTTTCAATTCCAGGCCACCATCCGTGCCAAGCGCGACGACGTCACCGCACAGGACATCGTCGGCAGAAACGTCACGGTCTGGCTTGACCTCAATGAGGGTCGCCGCAGGGGCTGGAACGGGCTTGTCACCGATCTGGGCGAACAGTCCCATTCCACCCGCAATCTCCGGATGTACAGCATCACAATGCGCCCGGACCTGTGGCTGATGTCGCAGCGCTCCAACTGCCGGATCTGGCTCAACAAGACCGCCGTCGAAGTCGCCGAGACCCTGTGCAGCGAGCACGGGATCCGCGGCCTCGACACTTCCGGCGTCCTCAACCCGCCGCCCGCCGATGAAATGAGCGTGCAGTGGAATGAAACCGACCTTGATTACCTGCTGCGCCGTCTCCAGACGGTCGGCATTTTCTACTGGATCCGGCAGAAGGACGGGGCACAGACCCTGGTGCTCGCCAACAAGGCCAACGGCTGGGACAATGGCGCCGACGGCGGCAGCGGCAGGACCCGCCTGACCTTCGGCGCGGCGGAGCGTGAGCACATCAATTCCTGGCAGCGCGGCTTTACCTTCATCCCCGGCAAACGCGCCGGCCGGGACTGGAATTTCAAGTCGCCCAACCAGGTGCCGGGCTACGATGTCCCCTCCTCAATCAAGCTGCCGCGCAACGATTCCTATCAGCTTTACGAATACCCGGCCGGCGCGCTCGACACCCGGGCGGCGCAGGACGCGCTGACGCTGCGCATGCAGGCCACCGAGCACGGCCACCAGAAAGTCCAGGCAGCCTCGACCGTGCGCGAACTCGCCCCCGGTGCCAAACTGACCCCGTACGACATCGCCGACTCCGGATCTTCTTATGAAACCGTGGTGGTGATGACGATCGAGCACGACATCGTCGGCACCACCTATGTCACCGGTGGCAGCCCCTCCGGCTACACCAACCGCTTCACGGCGTTGCCCGCCAATCTGCCGGCGACACCGCATCGCAGCCAGTCACGGCCGCGCATCGACGGCTCTCTGATCGGCGTCATCGCCGGACCGCAAGGCGAGGAGATCCATTGCGACGAATTCGGCCGGGTCAAATTGTGGTGGCCATGGGACCGCCTCGCCAAAAAGGACGGCAGCGACACCAAGTGGATCCGGGTCGCCCAGCCCTGGGCTGGCGGCGGCTGGGGCGCGCAGGTGATCCCGCGCATCGGCATGGAGGCCATTGTCTGTTTTGAGAACGGCGATCCCGATCGCCCCATCGTCACCGCGCTGGTGCCCAATCCAGTCCAGAAAGTGCCCTATCCCCTTCCGGGCAACAAGACCAGGATGGTGCTCAAGTCCAAAACCCACAAGGGCGAGGGCTCCAATGAAATGCGCTTCGAGGACGAGAAAGACCACGAGGAGGTCTATCACCACGCCCAGAAGGACATGAACACCATCATCAATAACGACAGCACCAACCTGACCCGACGCCATGACGTCCACAAAATCGAAGGCAATCGGGTAGAGGTCGTAGGTCAGAACAAAAAGGCGCATGTCACCAACGGCTACGAGAAAATTGTCGGCGGCAATTTCAGCGTCGCGGTCGGACCGAGCCATATCCAGCAAAGCCTCGCCCAGCCCATTGCCAATGTCACCGACCAGGTCGGCGAGGCCATGAAGGCCTCCTTCCTGCCCGGATCCGGTGGTCAGGGCGAGGGCTGCATGACACTGACCGTGCAGAAAAACCATGAAGACAGCGCCGGCACGGTCCGCACCATCCGCGCTGGCGAACGCATCGAGATCGTCTGCGGGGGTGCCAGAGCCGTCCTCAACCAGTCCGGTGTAATCGACATCTACGGCTCTGCCATCCACTTCCACACCGGTTAAGGCTCCGCCAGGACGGAACTTTCGTCCTCCCGAGGCGGCCGCTTCACAACCTCAAGCGGCAAAGCCCCCCCAGTCAAGGGACGACATTTCGGCAAGCCTCCTCACACGGCGACCAGACAAACGATCCGCAGATTTTCAGGGATTTCCAATGTCGAGACCCATCATCCGCATCGGCGACAGCACCAGCCACGGCGGCACCGTGCTCGAAGGCTTCGCCAATTTCGATATCAACGGCGTCATTGCTTCCGGCGTCGGCCACGCCGTGTCGTGCCCGATCTGCTCGGGCAGCCATGTCATCGTCGGCCCGGGTCCGGGCCCCACCGTCAACGGCATCGAGATCGCCGTTGAGGGCATGACGACCGATTGTGGCGCCGCGCTCATTCCCTCGCAGCGGGCGGTAACCATCGATTGAGGTCACATTCCGTGCCCGCCCCATCAGCCAAAGCCGGCTTCAACCAGCGCCTGACACGACCACAAAGCCACCACGATGCCAAACCGCGTTGATTGCACCCTTTATGAAAGCGACCGTCGGGCCCGAGAGGATCTCCGCCGTTCCGGCGACCACAGCTTCTGCCCTCCCCCCCGCCCTGCCATTTCTGCCGGCCACCATCCTGCGGGGCGCCACGACATTCACCAAGCGCCCCGAGCGGACGGCGATGCCTGTGCTTGCGCCCGGCCCCGCCTCCGCCCCTTAAAGACCCTCCCTGGCATCACCGGCAGGACCACCTGCGACGCGCAAGCGTCAGCTTTGCTTCGTGCCCCCTTGTCGCCGCCTCAAAGCCTGAAACCTCCGAGCCGGGATGCCGTGACCCGAGGCGATCCCGGCCCCCACCTCCCGCAACCTCGATTGCCGCTTCATGACCGGTACACCGCGACGTTCACTCAACACAGGCAGGCCTGATCATGGACGTAAATAACAGCGCACAGATCCAAACGGTCCTCGAGGCCAACAAAAGGGGCGTCCTGGTCATGACGCCGCAAGACTATCTCGAGATGATGCTCAGAAACGCCAGGCAGGAACCGCGGATTGCAGGTGAACTGCGCCAGATCTACAGCGGCACACCGCTGCAGGGCCTGTTTGAACACACATCGCTCTCGCTTCCAGCCCTCCCCCCATTCTGTCCACGGCCTCCCCTGTCACTCCAGAGCCTGACACCGCTCCGACCATCCACCTCGTTCGCCCCGACGAACCATCTCAACGATCCCACCACCCAGCCAGGCCTCGTGCTGCTCCACGACATGGCGGCATTCGGCAGGACCCTGAAGGCGCTCGGCCTTGACGGCTGGGCCAGCAGGATTTCGTATTCCGAAGCAGGAGTCTACATCATCCTCACCGGTTACGCCGACCTGCGGGACGAGGCGCTCCGGGGCACCCGCTACCTCGCTGGCAACAAAAAGATGTTCCAATTCGGGCTGGGCCTGAAGACGCTGGAGGACGTCAAGGGAGCCTGGCTCGTCAGCATGGCTGTTTCTACCGCAATTGAAACGCTTGATTTTCTCACCAAGGACGGCGCCACCGCCGACGACCTGATTGGTGGGATTGCCGTGGAGGGCGCGAAAAATGCCATTGCCGCCGCTGCCGCTTACGCCCTGACAGCGGCCATTTGCGGGGCCTGCGCGTCCGCGCTCCTACCCGGGGCCGTGTTCCTGGCCGTGTGCTTCCTCGCCGGAACTGGTCTCAATGCGATTGATCGTAGATTTGAAATCAAGGAAAAACTCGTCGCAGGGCTCAAATCCATCAACCGCGAGGCGCTGAGCGCAGGTCTGCACAAAATCGAGCTGGGAATCGAAGACCAGGCTCGAAGAACTCAGGAGATGTATGAGAAATTCCCGCAACTCCTTTCGCTTTGAGTGCGTCAGGTTCGCGAGTTTGCCGCATAACCGCGGCTTCGGTGCGATCGGATCTGGCAGTTGGTTCAATCTCCAATGTACAAGGGGGATGAAGTGGCGAAGATAGCGAAGACAGTTCCGCAGCAGCCGAGACCGCTGTTTGACAATGCCTGGGGTGCTTTCATTCAGATCGCTGTTCCGGTAAAGGATGTCGGCAGAATAATCGGTGGCCATGTCGAGGTTAACATCAATATTCCGCCGGAACAGGGTGGCTTCGCCAACGCCTGCCCGATCCGGATGAGCTATGTGCTCAATTACAGCGGATTCCCGATTCACCAAGACCCGCGATACTCGATGGTGAGCGGCGGCGACAAAAAATGGTATCTCTACCGTGTCGCCGAAATGATGAGTTATCTGGAGAACACCTTCGGCCCACCCGACAAGACCATCACGGGCGCGCCGGCTGAATCCGACTTCGCCGACAAACAGGGCATCGTCGTGGTCCGAGGGCACGGCTGGTCCGACGCCATCGGTCACATCACCTTATGGAATGGCAAGATCTGCTCGGACAACTGCCATCTGACCGCCAATCCCGACAACGGCACCTTTATCCCGGAAACGGCTTCGATCTGGGTCCTCAAATGAGACGGATCACGATCGCACTTCTCCTCACAGCGACCCTCTCTGCGCCCGGCTGGGCTGAAGACCCGGCACCGGCGACCAGTCGCTATCGCCAGAAAGAGCTGCTCAAGAACTGGGCGCTCACCGTCTGCCTTGGCAACGTGGTCAAGGATGACGCCGACAAGCACGACGCCGGGGTATCGGCAAACGCCTATTTCCAGTTCAGCCACGTTCGGGTCGAGGATTTCGCCGAACTGCGGAAACTGGCTCTGCAATATGCCAGCCGCAAGTACAGTGGTTCTGTGCCCGGCGACTACAACATCATGAAATGCATCGACCTGTTCCATTCCAGCGAGCTCGATCATCTCGCCACCACTCTGCTTCGGAAGGGAAAGTCATGAAATCCCGGTTCAACCGATCAACCCGCGGCAGGGCTGACAGGCGCGCTTCTGTCACCACTCCCTTCCCGCGGATTGGCTGAAAGAGACACAACAGAGTTTGGCACAAAAAATGACGGTGCACCGCGTCAAATCTCCAGTCCTGCTTCGGGCGCTCGCCCTCCGGGACTCTCTCGGCATCATCCTCGATCGGGTCTCTTTCCGGACAAATCCGGTGCCACCGTCCAGCATCGTCGAAGAAGATACGATTGATCTCCTCCCCCGCACGACCGCCGCCATCGACTTCGACCTCGTGCGCCTTCCTCTGCTCGTCGCCGAAAAGAACGCATTTCCTGGCGCTCGCCAACCCCTTCTGTCCAAAACTGCCCGATCCACGGACCTGCTGCGGAAATTGGAGAAAGGATCAGCCAGCCCGAGCTGCGCTGTCGAACCTTCCGATCGCATCCTGCGGTTCGATCGCGAAAACCATGCCGCGGCTTGTCTGCGCCGTCCGCGTCGCGCCTCGCAACCGCGAAAAAGCGCTTCGTCGGCAGCAAACTGCCCTGCTTGAGGTCAAACCCGGCAGCCCTGTGCGGCGGCCCCCCATCCCGATACCCTGAGAAAAGAGAAAAGGAGCTGTTATGCCTGGTCCTGCTATTGACTTTTGCGGCCTTGAGCCCTGTGAAAGGGCCTGCTTTCTCCATGCCGGAGTGGATCCAGAATCGTGTTCCCTTGACGTCACCTCCGACCAGGCGACGTTCATGGGGACCCTCAAGCACGAGTTTGGCGCGGGCCACTTCAAGATCGGCGTCAGCGGCGCCGCGTTGAAGCTCGACCTCCCAAAGGGGCTTTCGCTCAAGGCCTCCCGCTCGACCGCGACGGTGAATCTGACCTATCACGGCGCCAGCTACGCAGCCTCACTGACCCCGAGCACGCGTGGCGTAGGCCTCAGTTTCACCTATGGTGCACCTCCCCCCCTGTCGCCGGCAGAATTCAACAGCACCATGACGGCGGGGACGACCGCGATCTCCAACATGGCACGCGCGCGCGGAGACCTTGCCGACAATCCCGCCAAATTTGTCCAGGCCCATGCCGGTGATATCGAAGCGGCCGTCAAGATGGGGCTCATGGCACAACGCCTTGCCACGATGAAGGAGGGCCATCACGTCCTCGGCGTCACCGTTTCCGCAAGCTACGACAGGGTCAAGCGCTTTTCCTTCATGGTGCAGGTCAATATCCCGCTTGGGCGCTGATGACGCCGGCACGCAATGCCCATTTTGCGCGAGGCCCACCTTTCTGGTCCCGCACGGCGCAGGCAGAGAACCTGCGCGAGCGGGGCCGAGAGGCGAAATCGGGATGGACTGTATCAATGCAACTCTTTGGGGAAGACAATGAGTGACGTGGTTGAATGGAATGCTGCAAGAATCGACACCGACAGGGTCTTGCGCGACGCCGCCAGCATCCTGATGGCGAGCGCGAAGAAAGGCTTCGGAAACCATAATTGCGCCTCCTATGTCAGAGATGCTTTTGATCACGCGTTTGCCAAAGTCGGAATGAAACCGATCTCACCGAGGCGCTACGCGTACGAGTATGGCAGCAGCTACCTGGAGGCCGGCTTCCAATTGATGGAATCCGGACAATTGAAGGCCACGCAGCGGGATCCGGACATCGGCGGTCGACTCTATTCTCTCCGGGTGGGCTACGTTGCCGTGTTCGGTCCCAACGCCACCCATCCCGCCGGACACGCGCAAATGTTCACACCCGACGGCTGGTATTCCGATTTCAAACAGGCCCATTTCGTGCCATGGCCGGCGCAATACGAGGATGTGAGCTACAGCATCTACGCTTTGCTCTGTGCGGTGAGCTGAGGCGATGGCAGGCGGCTCGTGGTTGCGGATGAGCGTGGTGGCTGCCATCTGCCTGTTCTGGCCGGCGGCCTTTGCTGAGGAGGCACGAGTCGCGCGCTTCCACGACGACTCGGGCGTCAGCCTGAGGAAGTCGCTGCCGGAGATGGCGGAATTCAGCTATGACCCTGCTCAGGCGAGGTTTGAGCGCGCGTCCGTCGACCAGATCCGCGCCGCCTTCCGGGGAACGGATCGCTTCCGGGAACGCGGCAGCGACGGACAGATCACGGATGTCAAAATTGATCTCAACAGCGTTCCCTACTGGATTTACGCCCGATACAGCGATCCGTCGTCGAGCTGCCTTTATCTGCTGGTGGACGGCTATACCCGGGTCTATCCGAACGATGCTGACGAGGATGCCCCGATTGATGCGCCGATCCGGTGGGGGGATTTCGATACCGGACCGGTGATCCTGCGCGACTGCGGAACCGGCTATCGCGTCCTGTCTCTGGAGGGCTACGGAAGCGTTTTCGAGGTTGCCAGGTTCGAGGTCCCGGATTCGGATGAGATTGTCGCCGAGCATGTCGTGATCGGATTGGCGCAGGATTTTGTGACCCGCCTGATCACGGGGCTCGGAGGCAGGGACGCGCTGCAGAAAATCTTCGATGGCAACAAGGGCCACGATTTCTACGGCGCCCCCCGCCGCATCGCCGCTGAATTGAGGGCGCGAGGCTTCCGCCCCTGATTGCCTGGCTGCAACTTTTCCCGCCGTGCTTCGCCAGGGCGCGGGTCGGAACGCTTCTCTTCTGCACGTCAGCAAACACCTCGCGCTTGCAGATAGAAATCTTCAGGCAATTCCTCGTCGACACATGGTCCTGTGCCCCCCGTGCTGTCGACCTTCCTACGCTCCCGAACCCACCGACAGATTTGCCGCCACAGGGAACCCCGGAAAATCGCCCGCGTGAACACCGATCCTTGCGGAATCAACATCTCCTGAGCATACGACGACATACTCAGTCGAAAAGGGGCGAAATTTGATGCAAATGGAGTGAGTAATTACGCCGCATCGGCCTTCGTCGTCAGGACAGTGTCGGTGGTCATCTCCCCACCCTTCTTCAAAATACGAAATTCAGCGTTGTCTTCGCCTTTGAAAGTGAACAGGATTCGATAGCCGCAACTCATCGGATTGTCGCCCGGCACTCTCGGCCTAAACTCACACAGCAAAGCGTATTTCCCATTCGCAATCTTCACCGTGAAATCGCTGAAAATCGTCGAAATCTGGATCCATCCGTGGACCACTTCGAACGGAACGACAATGGCGCGCTCCGCCTCCGCCGATACTAACTGCGGCCTTGTGTCGCTAACATCAACTATCGAGATTCCATCATGATCCAACATGCCGAACACAACGCAACCCTCCCGCCACGAAAACCCCTGAGCTGCGTGCTCGTCGGTCCAATCATTCAAAATCGGATTCGCCTCGCAGCAAACGGCGATTTGGCTATGGGTTATCATCACTTCGAATTCAACTTGCATCCAGGGCACCTTGATAACAGAGATCTGCAGCCAACAGCCGGGACCATTGGCGTCTACAACAGTATCCTTATTGGAACTCCGGCTCTTCGGTTGTCACCCACGAGGGAGATACCACACATCTGAGTTCGTGTCCGGCCTCGCGGCTGCCCCGCATCCGCCCCTGGGTCTGTCGGAACGGATTCGAAACCCCTTGTCAGGAGCCGTTGGGGGATCATCGCTTACGGACTGGTCAACACGGCGTGGAAAATCAAACACATCTGCTCCGGGAGCGATTCCCGCAATTTCCACACGGCTCTCTTTAAGTCACCGCGTTCCAGCCCTTCTTGACGTTTTCCCTGATGCTCTGTTCGCACACCGCCATGATCTGCGCTTCATCATCGGAAACCACCACTTCGCGCTGCAACGGCTCCTTTCGGTCCGAGCTGAAATTCGTGTAGTGAAAAACGTAAGCGGGAAAGTCGGGAGCCGGCTTGTTCGTCTTCCACACCATGAATTTCTGGACCATCAGCTTCTTGCCCGACTCTTTCCTGTAGACATCGCGTCGCCGCAGTTCCGACGGATCCGCCTTCTCGGCCGACTCCCCCTCGCCCTCCACCATAAGAGAGAACGTATTGATCTGCTCCAGGCGGACATCCTCGTAAACCGCCTTCTTGTCGTCGCGAAAGCGCACGAAGACCGGAAACACCACGCTGATGCCGCTGACGCTGCCCTTCACGGTGTAACTGCCGTTTTCAAGGCAGAGCACCGGATTAAGGATTGATCCCGCCTGGGTTTCGAACAGCACATCGTTAACCATCAGTTCGATCACGATTTCCGGCCGGATCATACGGAAGGCGACATGATTGGAATCGGTTTCGATATAGCGCGAGTCGATCTGCATCGGCTCCAGACGCTTGAGCAGTTCCCCTCTCGCCTCGTCGCTGAAACCATTCCCGGTGCGCCCGATGATCTGATAGTCTCCTTGCGCAGGCGACAGCGCGAGCAGGAGCGAGCGCACCTGCCCCTTGGCCTCTCCAATGCCTTCCGAGAACCCGACCACCACCACGTCAATGGTGTAGCGCGGCTTGACCTTGAACACCAGCGGCATGTCGCTGCGCACCACCAGGCCTTCGGCACCGCCCTCCTCAACCCATTGGCGGTAGACCTCCCTGACCTCCCCTTTGGACTTGCATTTGCGCGCCTCCACCGCTGCGACGAGGCTGGCACCGGTGAACAGCGTGACCATCCGGGCATGGGTGTCGCCATAGGAATTGGCGCGGAACGGCTCCCTGTCCAGTTCCAGAATGTCGAAGGCGGCGAGCCGCAGTTTCGCAGCCTTCCCCTTGTCGGCAAGCGCGGCCAGCACATCGAAGATCCGGGTGCGGCCACCGGCCTCGTCGACATAAAGTTCGCACGGGATCACCGCCTGGGTGATGCCGGCCGCAGCAAGCGCCGCAGCTGCGTCTTCGACACAGGCAAGTTGCGTGCGGATTTTTCCCGAGCGGTTGACGATCGCGGCATCACTGCCGTCAAAAAACAACACGTTCATTTCGCCATCATATTTGCGCGTGGCGTAAAACTCGTTGCCGGCAAGACGCGCATCCATCTGCTCGGTGTTCAGATTGACATAGTTGCGGCACACGTCTTTCTTGTAGGAAATCGCCCTTGAGGCGACAGCGGGTTCAGCGGCATCGGCCCCGCCCTCGAAATAACCGTGGGTTGCTGTCAGTTTGCTGGCATCGATATTCATCACGCGGTCGCCTTCATTTCCAGGTTGGTCAGATGCAGGATCAGGCAGTATTTCTCGCCATCGACCCGGCCTTCGAGGAAACCCCGGTAACGCTCGCCGCCCTGGCTGAGGATCAGGGGCTCGGCCCCCTTCCTGCCGGCCCCCACCATCATCAGCGAATCGCTGTCCTGGAGGCTCTTTGCCATGGCATGGAGGAAGTCGTAGGTCAGGCCGTTGATATGCTTGATCTGCAGCTTGCGCTGAAAGACGAATTTGCGCACCGCCTCACTCTTGGCAAACTTTCTCCCGGTCCATTGCACCACCGATTCGCCGGAGACGTTGGACGCCACCGGGACCCGGTCCCGGCGTTCCTTTTCAACCCCCGAAGGATCCTTGATGATCTCCGTCAGGTTGACGCGGTAGGCAATCTCGCTGTCCTTGTTGAGATAGAGCTTCTGCGTGGCTCCGACCTTCTTTCCGATCACCTCCATGTCGATCTCCGGATCACCGTCGATCAGGGCCTGGCCCATCTCCACCAGATTGTCATAGTTCCGGCTCAGGGTTTCGAAGGCAAGTTCCAGATTATGCTTGAGGACCTTGATATTGAAATAGTCGGAGCCATCCTCCAGCGTGCGGCGGATGCGCGGCGGCTTCACCGCCGCTTCCATGCATACCTCGGCGTCGCGTTTCTTGTCGTTTGCAATTTTGATGGTTCTCATGACTGCCGAAATCCCTGTGCATTGAAGTCGTTCCGAAAACGGAGCCGGAGCGGGCCCTTGAAGTCGTGCGGGCCATTGACATTTGGTGGGGATGAGACCGCGCCTCTCCTGCGTCGTGCGGGCCGCGTGGAACGGTTTGAGCTCACCGCCACAAAATCAAAGACGCCCCCCTCCTAGAACATCGAGAAGTCCACGGCGTCATCCTCCTCCTCCTCATCCTCGGTCGCGGCCTCCTCGGCCACCGCGACTTCCGCAAGACCGATGAAATCGAAGGCATTTTCCCGGCCCACGAGCAGGAACAGCGTCTTTTCGCCCCCCTGCTCCGTGGTCAGCAGGAAGGCCGGCGAGGTCTCATAGGAATCGCGGTAGCAGTAGTCGAATTTGTAGATGTCGGAGCCGATGGCATCGATCAGTCCATCTTCGCCCGCGAGGTGATAGAAGGCGGTGATGGCGCAATCGAGCACGTCCTCCGCGCGCGCCTTGACCAGGGCGTTGGATTTGGAGAAGGACGAGCCGATGAGCTGTGCGGCCTCCCCGTCCGCAGTGACGGTTTTCAGGCTCGCGCGCTCGACCCATTTCCCGTCGGCCGCGACCATCCCGAGCCCGATCCCGCCTTTGGGAATGATGATGGTGCCGGACTGATCGGTCGACACCAGCGTGCACCGGTTGCCGTCATCGTCGAAGGCCTGGACTTCGGTCCAGCCATAGAGTTTTCTGCGATCGACCTTTGTCGGCACCGCAGAGAACTCCCTGCCGGCGACCGAAAACAGGAGCTGGCTTGCCATCAGGCCTGTCCTCACTTGTGGTTGCGGATGAAAGAGGAACCGGGGCAATAATCGCGCCGGAGGTCCGAGGTCCCCGGAGAGGACACGCACGCGACACCAGCGTATCACAACAGGCGCTGTCGCAAAGAGCAACCCTCCCCGGGTGACGAAAACGTGATCTGGCGCGCCAGGCCCGCGACTGCCGCCATCATGCAGGCGCAAAAGGCCAGAAGGTCAAGGTCGCGGTTCCAAGGTCGAGGGGCCCAAGGTCGAGGGGCCAAGGTCGAGGATCCAAGTCCGTGGCCGCCCTGTTCCCCCCAACGCCTGCCGGCCCACGGCGTCAGTCACAGACGATCCCGACTGCCTCCATTTCGCGCTTCTCCTCGGCCGAGCCGTGGGCCAGCGCCGGACAGGCGGTGGCATTGCCGACGATCCTGCCGTCCTGGACATACATCCAGTCGGCGATGTGGGCGCGCTTGAAATGCACGGTGTCGCCGAGCCTGACATTGTCAAGATACTCGACCTCGTTGGCGACCTGTGCGGAGAAGCCGTCGCCGTCCTCTTTGAGATTGGTCATCCAGAGGAATTCGACTTTCGACGGTGGCCTGCTGTTGGGCTCGATCGCGGTAAAACCCGGCTCGTCCCTGCTGTCGACGACGCCGATCTTGATCCCGAAATTTTCCGCGTGCGGCGGCGGGCTGCGCCATTTGGCAAGGAAGTCATCGAGACTGGCCGCCGCCTTGGCGAAGGCCGCCACCATCGCCGGATCTTCCGACGGCACATCGATCAGAACTCCACAGCGGGCGAAAGCCGCAGATACCGCCAGAAACACAATTGCGGTCAAAGTCGCACCGATCACCCTCCAACCCGGCCCCCTCGGGCCCACGCACAAACGTCCTGAAATCGACATTGCCAATCCTTGAATATCCAGCCCTTCGCCAAAATCCAAAATCCGGCAAGCGCCTGGTGCTGTCAACCGTCGTGGCGAAAATCCCCTCAGGAGCGCCCTCGCTCCCGGCTCACGCGGCTTCCATGGCACCATTCGTCGCGCACGCCCCCATCGCATTCGGTGGCCAGTGCCTGGTCACGCAGAGCGGAGAATTCCTCCCCCGGACAAATCTGTGCCAACGCCCAGACCGCCGCCCCCCGCACCAGAGAATTCTCATTGTCGATCAGATGGCGCACGACTGCGACCAGCGCGGCCTCGCCGCTGTTGCCGATGGCGATCGCCACATTGCGCAGAAAGCGCGCATGCCCGATGCGCTTCACCGGCGATCCGGCAAACAGGGCCCGGAAGCCCGCGTCATCAAGGAGCGCAAGTTCGGCAAGCGGCGGGGCGCGAAGCGCCTCGCGTGGCGCGAGCGCCGCTTCCCGTCCCTCGCAGCCGAATTTGTTCCAGGGGCAGGCGGCCAGACAGGCATCACAACCATAGATGCGGTTGCCGATCGCCTTGCGGAACTGTCGCGGAATCGGCCCCTTGTTCTCGATCGTCAGATAGGAAATGCAGCGCCGCGCATCGAGCTGCCGCGGGGCGGGAAACGCCGCTGTGGGGCAGGCATCAAGACAGGCCCGGCACGAGCCGCAGTGATCGCGCCCGGCCTGGTCGCAGGGCAGCTCCAGCGTGGTATAGATCGCTCCAAGAAACAGCCACGACCCGAAACGGCGCGACACCAGGTTGGTGTGCTTTCCCTGCCAGCCCAGCGCCGCCGCTGCCGCCAGCGGCTTTTCCATGACCGGGGCGGTATCGACAAACACCTTGACCTCGCAAGGCGCGCTTCTCACCAGAAACCCCGCCAGGGCCTTGAGCCGCTTCTTCACCACGTCGTGGTAATCACGGCCCCGGGCATGGACCGAAATCGCACCAGACGAGGCCGGTGCAGGGATGGCGCCGGGATCGTGATCGCCGCCATAATTGAGACCCAGCATGATGATGGAGCGCACCTCCGGCCACAGAAGACGGGGATCGGCGCGCCAGTCGAGGCGATCGGCCAGCCAGTTCATGTCACCATGGGCACCGCTGGCAACAAATCGCCGCAGCCGGGCGCCTGCCGCGGCAATCGCGTCGGGCGCGGCAACGCCGACACAGTCGAAACCGCAGGCCCGCGCCTCGCGCAGCAGCATGGCTTTGATCTGGTGGGGTCCAGGTGCCACTTTCAGAAATCGAGATCGACATAGGTTGAGGACGCCGGCACGCCTGCCAGCCAGGCGCTGAGCAGCGGGCGGAACGAGGGCCGGGATTTGACCCGTGCGTACCACGCCTTCGCCGCCTCGTCCTCGCCCCAGGGCACATCGCCGAGGTAGTCGATCGCCGACAGATGCGCCGCCGCTGCCAGATCGGCGCAAGTGAGATGCTCTCCGGCGAGAAAATTCCGGGTCTGAGCCAGCCAGCCGATATAGGCCAGATGGTAGCGCACATTGGCCTTCGCGGCCCGCATCACCTCGGCACAAGGCGCTCCACCGCCGCTTTCCTCGCTCATGAACCGCTTGTAGATGCGCTCCGTGATCAGCGGGCCGGAAACCTCCTCAAAGAATTTTTCGCCAAACCACGACACCAGCCGACGCACCTCAACGCGCTCGGCGGGTTTGGCCGGCATCAGGCGCCTGTCGCCGGCGCGTTCGCCATAGACCTCGTCAATATATTCGGCGATGACGCAAGCCCCGGGAACCACAAGCGCCGGCTCGGCCTCGACCAGGACCGGCGTCGTCGCCGCGGGGTTGAGGGCAAGAAAAGCTTCACGGCGCTCCCACACGCGCTCCTCAACCAGGGTGGCGGAGAAGCCGTATTCACCGAGAACGAGGCGGATGAATCGCGAATGCGGGCAGAACGGATGGTGAAACAGGGTCAGCATGGAACCTCTGACGTTTCGTTCAATCGATCAAGGTCGGTTCGTCTGTTCTTTAGCGGAGCAACCATGCAGGCGGCGATCCCGGGCGATTTTGCGATTGCGGGCGCCACCTTAATGGGCGAAAACGGCGGGCTTTTTTCAGCTGGAATGGATCATCGCTATGTTGGACGTTTTGCGTGCAGTCATTCTCGGGATCGTCGAGGGCGTGACCGAATTTCTCCCGGTTTCATCAACCGGGCATATGCTTCTTGCCGAACATTTCTTCGGTCTCGGGAGTGGGAAATTCTGGGACAGCTTCACCATCCTGATCCAGCTGGGTGCGATTCTGGCGATTGTCTGGCTCTATTTCCAGAAATTATGGCGGGTGGCCGTTGACATGTTCAAGGGCGACGAGGCCGCATTGCGCTTCGTCATCGGGGTCCTGATCGCGTTCCTGCCCGCGGTCGTCATCGGCCTGATCTTCGGCAAATATATCAAGGGCGTCCTTTTCAATACCTGGGTTGTATGCACCGCTCTCCTGGTTGGCGGCATCATCCTGCTGGTGGTGGAACGGCTCGACCTCAAGCCCCGCTTCCATGATGCCACCCGCCTTCCTCTCTTGACCTATCTGTGGATCGGCATCGCCCAGTGCCTGGCGATGATCCCGGGGGTGTCGCGCTCCGGTGCCACCATCGTGGCGGCGCTCCTGCTTGGCACCGACCGGCGCTCCGCCGCCGAATTTTCCTTCTTTCTCGCCATCCCCACCATGGTCGGTGCCTTCGCCTACGATCTCTACAAGAGCCACGAAGCCATGACCCATGACCAGATCGGCCTGGTCGCAATCGGCTTTGTGGTCTCCTTCATCGTCGCCATCATCGTGGTGAAGTCGTTTCTCAGCTACGTCACCCGCCACAGCTTCGAGCTGTTTGCCTGGTGGCGCATCGTTGTCGGTCTGGCCGGACTCATCGCCCTGCAGCTCGGCTGGCACATCGCCGCCTGATCCGGCCGCCAGGCCTGATCAATCGGCTTTTTCGTGACATCCCTTCTCTCCGCACCTCTCCTGGTGCGGGGAGATCCTTGAACGTCAACGTCTCAATCGCCGGGTTGCCTTAGGAGCCGTTGCGGAATAATCGCTTCCCGAATTGGTGCGGGGAATGTGCGAAAATCGCCCACATCCGGCCCGGAAGCGATTTACTTATTTTCTCTCGGCTCCTTAAGGGATT
>Ga0123357_10005234_pt1 | contig 15473 bp, 9 predicted proteins | sample TergutEmb28metaG_FD_89873 | JGI IMG/M metagenome (GOLD analysis project Ga0123357, IMG submission 89873) | Embiratermes neotenicus P4 segment gut microbial communities from Petit-Saut dam, French Guiana - Emb289 P4 | ecosystem: Host-associated > Arthropoda: Insects > Digestive system > Gut ... | reverse complement strand
TAGTGCCAACTTTTGCGGATAGAGGGGTGTCACGTGGTTAGCGCAACGGATCCCCACGGCCGTTAATCTCTGTTTTCTGAACCTGGAGCCGCTACTTTTTTATTCAAGTAGCTCCTCAGTTTACCCATATATGAGGTGATATATCTTACTCATTTTGCACTATATTTTTTTGTGATCAATACTGAAAACATCCTCTGAAACAGAACAAAACAATCCAACAACACTGCGTATACACTTACACACAGTTTTGCTGTGGCAAACCATATGCAAGTACTCCATTTTAAGCAGAAGAGAAATGAAAACTGTATTTTGCTGGGGAAAATTGAAGGAAAGAGATTAAGATGTAGACGTAGACAAGATTACTCTGGCTCAGGATAGGGACAAATGGTGGCCTGTATGTAACACGGTAATGAACCCTCAGTTGCATAAAATACAGGGAATTTCTCAGCTACGCAACACACTAACATTTCCTGGAAAAGAATTCTGCTCCATGGAAAAATGGAGTTATTACCATTCAGACTCAGTGAAAGACTTTTAGGATACTATGTAACAGGATGTATAAATCAGTGGAAGCTCAATACTTACTGGCATGTTGTACAGATTGGGCTGAACTTGCAGAAGACTGCAAATTAAACAGGTAACATTAAAATCAAATGACAGTTCCAATACATTATTCTCTGTAATTTGAATGGATTATTTTGACCACTATCTTATACTCCAACATGCAGTAACAATTATCATATGCCATAGAGCAAGTTATAACAGAAACCTGACAGGAACCTAGAGAAGCCCTTCACCAAGAACCAAAAGTTTTGAAACATGTTGGGCATAGCGTAATGAACTACAACAAATAGAGTTGCTATATTAGATGAACAGTGCCTACTTATTTCATTAACAAAGGTAACTTGGATAAAAATATTACTACCAAACAAACAAACACAGAACTTCTATTAATACCCTTGTAATGAGGTTGGTCTAGAACCTTACAAAGAGAAAACTAAATATATGTTCCTGTCTTGTCAACATAATACAGGACAAACACAGTATAAAAACAGCTCATATATCATTCAAAAATGTGGCAATATTTATATCTAGTGACAAACCAAAACTGCATTCACAGAGCAATTTAAGAGCAAACAACATTCAAGGAACCCATGCCAACACAACACACCACATCTGCTTTCCTATCTGCCAACTAAAAAGTAGGGGGAAACAATTTTTCCTGCTGTTGAGCATGGAATGAGAAACTTGGTGTGTCACAATAAAGGTAGAACACTAACTGAGGTGGTTCAGGAAATATATCTACAGCAGAACAAGTGATAAAGAGAATAGAGAAAATTATGTCATGAGGTCCTTCATGATGTGCACTTATTAAACAACCTTGAAATGACCTCAGATTGCATATGTAAACACACACAACAAACACCTCTAGAATTTCATTTCATATGTTTAGGCAACAACAATATTTGCTGTATTTTTATGACACAATGCATCATGTCTGTTTTCTTTTCCTCAAGATGCTGTTCATTCTGAATGTTAACTTTTTCTTTTCAAGAGTACCCATGTTTTTCATAAACTATGCACTAAAATTTAAATACCAACTCAGTTATTTAAAGGTCCATTAATACGATACTCAAATCAAGGACTATGAGATGAGCAGGACATATAGCACACATATGAGGAATGACAGAATTTACAAATTCAAAATTTGAAAGAAAGACTTACTGGACAGGCAGACTGAACACACAAATCCAGTGTCAATGAGTTCTCGATGACAGAAGCAGGCTGCTCGATAGTCAACTTTAACAGGTGGCGGTAGTACCAACTTCCTCCTGACTGGTGGTTCAGGAAGGAATACCCACTGCAAAAATGTGTTTTTATTGTTGACAACATGATTTGTTCCATAGGGACCATCTTCAGATAACACAACTATCACAATTGCTAAGAAAAGTTACTGGGTTATGAGTCGTTTTATGTATCACTGAGATCTTATTCTAACAATTGGTTTGTATTGAAGGGTAACGGGGGGGGCACATAGATGTCATTTTGTATTTTAGATTTTGTGGAAGGTGGCCAACAGAATACTGTTTTCTTCTTTTTTCTAGGCAATCTGTTCATTTTAACCATTATAATAGAGGTAAGTGATGGTAGGTGAAGGGTGTAGGGAGAAGGCTTATATTTGGTCTTTAAACAGAGGTAAGTTTAGGTTTCTATGTGGTATGGGGTTATGTGTGCACTGTTGGTTTTATAAATTCCAGTTTTTGAGGTACAAAACCTGATTGGTTGAGAAATCTGTGAGTAGATTTGAGGATAATGGATGTGCTATATAGTTTAGTGCTGAAATGAGTTGTTGGGAAATTACTGTGTGATATGACAGCTGAAAACACTTAGAACAATAGCATTAACAAGTGAGATGTCTTTATTTAAGGCACAAGTTGCCATACTTACAGAGAAGCACACAGAGTGAACTGACATGTGGCAGAACAATACAGGAAAAATATAAAAGGGACAGTGATATATGTACATAAATGAACATACAGAATCACACAGAGATATCATGTAGAAGCCAGCAACATTCAACTAACTGACATGGTGCACAAGAAGTGATAGTTTCCAGTTTAAGAGTCAAGGAAATAAAATGGCATCTGGCAACACACCAAACCCCAGTTTCCCACAACTAAGAACAGTTAATACAATAAATGTTCCAATAACCAGGAGTGCCTACACAGTACTACAGTTTAGTGATGGGACGGGGCTACATTGACCAGTTATATATTTTGTGTATTTGGTGTCTAGTGAAATTTTCATAACTATATTTTCTAAACTTTGATGTTAATCTGGGCTTAGTTATGGAGTAAATAATCATAATGTAATTTAAACTGTTTTGGAAGAAGCGGGAGGCCAGGGACTGAACCTGTCCCTGAAATGTAATGCATTATATTTCAATACATTTGGTCCAAAAAGTCTTGAGCTCAAGCTGTACTCTGCTCAATAAAGATGTTTCCATTAACTGTGTTATTGAACAACGCTAATTTTACACAGCATTGGTCACAGATAAATGAAAGGGTACGAAGGAGTGGTGGAATGATACTGACAGGGGACAACAGAAGTACTGGGATATAAACCTGTCCCAGTGTCACTTCATATACCACAAATCCCATCCTGACTAGTCTGTGATTAAACCCAGCCCTCTGTGGTGATAGGCCAGCAATCAAAGCCCAAACCAGGACTGGTGAACGTATGGCACGTGGAAAAATTTTCTTGGCATGTGGCATTCACTGCTGTAGTTTTTTTTTTTTGGCCCAACCAGCATCCTATATTGTGAGAAATGTGTATATGTACAAATTTCTGACTACATAGAGATGGTATATGAATTACAGCTGCTACCAAATAATACAGCTAATGCAACATTGTTACACAAATCGGGAGTGGTGTGAAGTGTTGACTGGATATTTATCGTTAGGACACCGGCCTGGCAGTGACTGGGCGAATAATTAACATTGGAAAAAAAACGTTTTACAGGCTTCTTTTCAAACAGGAAGTGGTAGCAGCGCAGTTACTTCCAAATTTTCTTCCTTATCACATTCCTTGAGGAGGCCTTTATTAGAAATACAGTAATTATACTGTGCAGTAATCACATAATACAATTGTAATATACAGTAATAATAATAATAATGAAATAATTAACAATAATTATGTAAGGTTCCATGACCTTATTTTGCTCTTCAAAATTGGGCATGTGAAAGAATTTCTTTGAACTTCACAGGAAAATTGGACACATCCTCAAAAGGGTTAGCCAGTCCTGGCTTAAAGAAGGGCACTGGCCTGCCATATATGGGAATTGCACACAGCATTTAACTTAATACAGAAGATACCCTGCATTACCAGTAGATATTGGAGCAGTCCCTGTAGTTGAGGAATCCGAAGATACAGACCACCCGTAATATCACAACCTTGCTGTAACAGACCCAAGTCTTGGTCGAGGCTACACACATCGAGAGCCACGTTCTGTTGAACAAGAAATGTTACAAACATATAGAAAGTTCAAACTGGCAAGGCACATTCAGAATTTTCAGTACTGAATAAAATAAATCAGCTCATGTAGAACAACTAGAATAAGTAGGTCCATAATGACTGAACAAATTCACCCATCAAGAGACTAAACTATTTCCTGCTGTCACAGTAAGCAAGCTGGCCGAAGTGGTGACCCGCATAGGCTTGTCTATGGGAAGTGACCACCTTAAATTTCAGCTGTGACACCAATTACCTTAACTGAGATTATTTATGGTTTTCCTCAGTCCCTCCAGGCACATGCTTGGTTAGTGCCTGAAATTAGGTCATGACTATTTCTTAACCCAATTCATCAGTCACTGTTCATCATACCATGTGACACTACAGTCTGGGTTACTGACAGTGCCATGAAGGAAGCTGGCAGTTTTAAACCTTCTGGTGCTCATAACACCCTTGGGATCTTCATCCTCCCACACATACACACACAGATCAGAACAAGAATAGAGAACGAAAAACATACCCACACCAAGAGTCTAACTGGTACCTGGAAGACACTCACAAAGCACACAATCACATGTAGAACCTGTAAGTACAATGTTACACACAGAAGTTTTGTTCCCAAATCATTTCGTACCACAAAAATACCCAGTTATCAACAAATGAAGATGAATTACAACCCAAAATTTTGTATACCTTTACAAATGTTTATGAGCAAGCACACACCCTTAGTATACAAACAAAACATTTACATCTGACAATTCTTAAATCCATTTCTGAAAACAAACCAACGCTTGAAGTTCCTTAATCTTCAGTAGTTCAGGAGAGGGGATCATACCAAAGAAATTGTGATGGGGAGGGCACTGGCTTATCTGCATTATCAAAATGTAATCTTATTACAAAAGGAGAGGGAGACTAAACTTGGAAGAGGTTTTTTTTTTTGAGACTTGGGGGAACCAGTTCAATTATTGCTTTAGGAAGGCTTTCCTGCATGTGCTGGTCATAAATACCACGTTTTAGTCATTACTCTGGAGGTCCTACTATCAGAAAGGTGGCAAGTCAAGCCATTTAAAAGTTGGGGGCTATTGTATGCCTACTTTTAAATGTAATTTCTGTCATAACACATGGAACTATTGTACGGCAGAAATATGGTGAAGATTTGACATAAATATCAATTTAAAAATCTCCAGGAAATGCAGCAGTTTCCAAAGTTTATATAATGGTGCACCCTCAGCTAGCAAAGTCTTCACTAAACCCTCACCCTGTTCTTAACTCTGGAAGTTTATGTATGTAGAAGGAACTGCTGTATAAGCATTTTATTTTAAAAAATTTAACATTGTGTTTAATTTTACATAATGATTTGTATGTTCAAAAGCTCATGGCACAGTTGGCTAACAGTTGCAGAGCAAGGATGTCCTTTAACACACCAGTCGAGAACCACTGAAATAAACCATGAAAAAAACGAATAAATAATTCCAGGCACCATCAAGTCACTTCCAATTTTCATAAAACTGAACCTTTATAAACATCAGCCAGCCACCCATCACAATGCAAGATGTCAAGAGGTGTTCTGCACATGATGATACTGCTCAAGACAGCTTAGAAAGTATGAACACTGGGTGACACAGAGTTACATTAGTTTATACTGTGGTATTCTGAATTATGACACTGTGCTATATTCATAATATCATAATTCATAAAGGTACAACATGATCCTACTCATGGAATACATGTGACAGTTTCTGTTTACATATCAACAACAGTAACAAACTCTTCTACCTTGAATATGGCAGTATTCTGGGATGCAATGATGTGTTGTGCAAGTAGTTCCTGATGTTGGAAAGGATTGTAGTACCTTCATCTTCCTGGCCAAGTCACTATGAAGATTAACACATTCCAGTCCTTCCAAATGTTGAGAATCACGTGCCTAACATACCACCACTTATATTCTGTATTATTAAAAACCAACAAAATGCATATCGATAAACTCCCTAATGAAGGAACCTTGGTGCTGAAACAATGCAGGAGTTGATACCTGATGAGAAGTGTGATCTGTCATCTATTTTATTTTATTTAAATTAGTGTATTATGTTGGTTTTTAAAAATATAGAACACACCATCACATCCCAGAAGGATTGATTCTTCAGTGACACTGTGGCAAAACCTCAAATTTCGTAATATTGTAACCTGTTTCTGTGCAGTGAAGAACACATTCATGTAGTTCATGTACTGTGATGCACTGTCTGCACTTCCTGTAACAACCAGTATTCGGGAATTCATTTTTGTTCCTGCAGATAACTCCTGCTCCAACCTGAAAACATAAGCATTCAAAATGTCAACCCTCTGAAGCCTTGAGTCCATACATATAATACATAAAAATTCACTTCCTACCCCAAAGACAAAGTCCATTAACATGTTATCACTGTGTACAGAACCGATCGTCACTTATTGCGAGAATCATACAAAAACACAAGCTGAATACAACGTGGGAAAAATTTTACAATATTTAACGTGGTGATGGGGCACTTTTCTGAGCATTACAATGCTGTCAACTGCTAAGATTATACAGTGTTGCTGATAGATGAAGAATGAGTATGAAGCGTTGGTGCAATGTCACTAACATTGAGAACACATCCCAGTAGCACTCACTGCAACACATGGACTGATCTGAGACTGAACCTGTGCCCTCATAGTAAGCAGCTGGCAACTGAATGCCTGAGCCATGGCACAGCCCTTTGCCCTATGCAGACTGGAGCTACATATTCCCAGAAGAATCCCCATACCACAGCATCATTTTAGTGTACGTGTGGATATGTACTGTATGTAACTAAATGCAAGATGACTCTAATCTAAGGCAAGATCCCCCAATATAAAACACATCTGCCAAGGGAAAATGTATTTATTCCCATATAAGATGACCTGCCAAAAATAATGTGTGTGCTAAGAAAAAATACTTTACTATTAATTTCACACACTTAATACACAAAGCACGTCACATTCTGTCTACCTTTACCAATCACTGTCATTGTCTCCATCTTCACAGTCAGTGCCCTCATCTGCCTCACACTCACATCTAACATCCCCATCCTCTTCACTGTCATTCCACACATATCATCAGTCCCATCCACTGCAGTGGACACACAGCACTTTCTAAAATCCTTTACAGTCACTTCTGGTCAGATGCACTGTCATGCTGTTATTATGCACACTGACTAAATAATACACTTATATTTCTTGGTTTATAAACTTAATTGAACCCATGAAGAAGATTCACAATTATCTCCAGAGATTTTGTTAGTTATGTTCAGAATTTTAATACGTGTGTTCTGGATTTCTGTTTTGTGTCTGTGGTCTGATCAGTCTTAGGTCATGCCTCTTTTTATGATTTTTAATTTGTGGGTTGGTCTAGGTTTTACTTCTGAGTCCTGTAGTTAACTTATATTTTTGCAATAGCCATTTTCCTATTATAACCCTTGGACTAGGTGTTCTCAGGTGCATATCTTAACAATTTTACTGTTTCTATAGTGCCCAGTGAAAGAGAATAGCTCCATCACAGCAGATCACCAGCAAAAGTGCTTCTTTGCTTGAAGATAGAAACACAGCCAGCTGCCAAAGCCTTGTGTTTCTTTAAGAAATTAGACAGTGGACAAAGACAAAAAAGTATTGTGTCCGATAACTTTAGGCATGCTCTGCTCTCTGTTTTGGTTACATTTGGTGATGCCAGCCTTGGTTTTGCTCTACATGGTCCAGTCTGGCACTTCATGTGCACCAATGTATGGAAGAAACTTTCTCTTGCATTTGTGTAAATACAGTATTTCATCACTGCATATAATTACACATCTATTTAAACGAAATCTAGAATGTGCTCACAAAAGGCAATACGTGCAATTCTATTATCCCATTCTTCAATGACAGTAAGCAGGTTACCTCACAGCTTCGTCCATCCAAATCCAAGTGCCTTCAATATCTTCAGCAAACTGCACGACTATCATGGATTTGGGCCTTCTAGGATGTGACAAAATGTTGTTGGGTCAGCAGTTCTGATGTTTTGAAGGATGTTGGCACCTTTATCTTGAAGGTTCAAGCATGAAATATACAGCACTAATTGCTGTAACCCCAGAGATATATCACTGCTGCACACATACACACACACATACAATGAAAGCCACCTTCTTCCTGAAACTGCATGCTGCTGCAGCATAGCGGCTCACCTGTGAATATAGCAGACAGCCATTGCAAGTGCTCCAGCCAACAAGGATTCACATGCTGTGCCTGTAGTTTCACTCTTTGCATCTGTCATTATAAGCTGCTGCAAATTCTGACGAATAGTTTTTTCAACATGAGTAAATAATTCATACTGTCCATCCAGCTGTCGAAGCAATGCTACCTGTGCACTACAGGCAGTAGGAGGAGGTGGGAACAGAAATTCACTGAAAATCAAACATCACTAATATATACCACACTGGTTGGAGAAATAATATAAAGCTTAAGGAAGCGCAGAATTTACAAACTGAATTTAAAACCAAAGCAGTCCTAGAAGGGTGCAGCACCAAGTGAGTTCTTCTGTGGGTTTCTTAACAACCATATATAATTAAATATGACTCAAAACTGTCTGAAAAAATAATGTAACAACTGCAGCTTTTTGAACAATTACAGTTTCCCAAGATGTGACACTTTCATAGCAGTGCTGCTGAAGATTCACTCCTGGGATGTGACATTCCCACTGGGTAATTCCTGATGTTTCAAAGGCTCACAGTGCCTCCATCTTCAGGGTCAAGTATAACAGCTGTTCTTCTTGGTCTGCTTGACCCCGAAGATGCAGACACTATGATCCTTCAAAATCATGGCAACTACTTGCCCATCAACATGGCATCACATCCCAGAAGACTTCAGTCTTCATTTACAGTTTTACTGTATTTTGTAACATCATACATATTTCAATACCACTTCCAGAATTACATGATGATAGTAACTTTGTTACATATTAATGCAAATTCATATGTGTTTCATCACAAACCTATTTCTATATTGTATTCAGATCTTCAGGAAGTGGAAAGTGGGGGTATGGACTGGATCGATCTGGCTCAAGATAGGGACAGGTGGCAGGCACTCGTGAATGTGGTAAGGTACCTTTGGGTTCCACAAAATGCAGGGAATTTCTTGATTAGCTAAAAAACCTGTTAGCTTCTCAAGAAGGACTCTGCTCGATGGAGTAAGGAGGTAAGTAAGTTCTGCAATAAGAAAACTGCTCAATTCTAAGTGGTCAAAAGTCACATGGCCTGCTACACATGTGATAGACATAAGTCAGCCATCTTGTAAAATGGACATGAAAATGCAGACAATGTGTATCTCAGAGACTAAGAGCAGTCATATGAGAAATGCTCTGTAACTGCAGTTCATGTGTCTGGCATTGTCCACTCTCAAGGAACACTTAAATTTACTATCATGCAACTCTTGGGAATGGCAGCCAAATGAATATTATCTAGTTGTTGGGTTTTCACACCACCTAGTAAAGGTTTGTTCCATACCTCAAAAGGAACATAATGCCTTCAACTTCAGGGTGACTGAATGTGATTCTGGTAGATGCTTAAGTAACAGGAAGGTAGGAACTGTGTGATTGTATGGTACAGTTCAAGGGGGCTTTGATCTATCAGAGCTACAGAAGAGATCAGAGGGCACAGGGCTTACACCAAGTTAATCAGAGCTGAGATTTCCTGAGAACAGCTCTTTTCAAAATCAACAAAAAAATGTGCAGGTGGGCAGATGCAAGTGACAAATTTTATTCACATGGGTGAAGATATTAGATAGAGGCACTGTTGTCTCAAGAGGGCAAGACTTTCATTCTTGAAGAATGCCTGCTGCCTTCTTTCTTTAAGGGAATGGGTGAGTGGCTTCCATGATCTGCAAACAGTTACAAAATGTTTACTTAACAAAGTAGGCAGCTTCTAAGACAATGTATATCCAGATCCAGCACATTTATACAACCACCCTGAACACAGACATTTGCATTTTAACTGTCTAACTCTTTTACACTATGTCAGCTGTGTACAAAAGTGACTGAAGTGGTTTTATGCAGTATTACTTTGACTAGATTCCGTGATAATGGTCCATTGCAAACTGCAACATGTAGGAATGTTCAGTGTAATATTACAATACAAATATCTAAGGAACAATTGTGTGCATTTTGTTGGTTTAGTGTCACATGAATTAACTGTTGATAATGTAAGGAATGAACAATATAATGACTACTCAAGTTCTTTTATCAATAAATTCAACTGGTGTCTGTTCCTGGCTATTTCACTCACATGGCACTGGAGAACAGACTGATACTGGTGCAGCCCTTCTTATCATGGAAGCTCTAACCACTTTACCCTGCTCCTCACCTGATGTTGTGGTGTGTTACTTAAGATAGCTCCCGATAAGCTGGGTTCACCCTCAACTTATAATCCTTACCTGTCGTTCCCCAGTGTACACTCGGGGTGATCTGCTTCGGAAGGGCATGGTAAGACACTAGCTCAAATTAGCAGGATAAGGTCTTACCTATCTGGGACTCAGAAGACACATTTCCACTTTATGCAAAAACAATACTAATTAAAAATACTGGATACAAGTCATTGCAATTTACTGAATAGAGGTTGCTGATTAATGAATGTTGCTGAAGTGAATACACTTAATTATTTGTATCACCTGCAAGGCACTCTCAATTAATCACGGAATGTGTTGACTATGTAACTTAAGCTTGAAGTTCACAAGTGAATATTTGATAACAACAAATAAGACATGACATTTTAGTGCACAATTAAAAGTTTTATAAGTTACTCCCTGATGTATACACACCCAAACAATAATTTGTAATTGCAATTCTGTTGTACAGGTCCAAGATTTTCTTTGCAGAGAAACAAAGTCTGCCTTCACTCAACTCTTGCTAACTAAAAAGTGTCCTGCAGTCAGAAAATTTAAACTTGATTCGCTTTTTTTAATTTAAAAAAAACTTGAATACATTGTTTTAATCCTGGCAACCCCCAAATCCATGATCAAAGGACATATTGGGCAGGGCCCTCTAGTACATTCCACTGGACAAAATATTGCTGCAAAAAATGTCCGCTCTTGGTTCCATTAACAAATGCAGAGTTCCAAATCCTACACAGGCCTGACAGCAGATAAATGCTGGACTCTACCCTTAACTTCCAAGCATATATGCTGCACTCATCTTCTCTCTCTTTCCTGGAACCTCAACTAGCCATCCCTAGTTTCTAAATCCCAGTTGTTCTAAGTATCTCCCCCAGTTTGTAAGTCTAAAGAATAATTAATTTAAAGAGAGACCTGTTCAGGGTTGAAACCTTAAATGCTGGTAACACTGGTTTTTTAATAGATGATTATGGTGGGTTTCTTTTTTTACGGTGTGGTCAAATAATCACACAACAATGTGACTCACAAGCCACACTGTTATATGTTCGATATTAGAAGCACCTACCATTGGGCAACTGCAATGAACAGAAACTTAAGTCAAAATAAGAAGATATCTTTATTTATGGAAGAAAAACTGCTCCAAGTTCATTGCATGTGAATAGTACCAACTTGTGGGACAAACTCGTGAACTACTTTTAAAGCTAACAGTCCCTCAGCTAGTCAGTAAATTCCCCACATTTTATGCAACCCAAAGGCCCAGTACTGTACCGAAAATGGCCTGCCACTTGTCCCCATCCTCAGCCACGCGAACACAGTCCACACCCTCCCATCCTGTATCTTTAAGATCATTTTAATATTACCCTTCCACCTATGTCTAGGTCTTTCAAGTGGTCTATTCCTTAAGGTTTATTCATCATAAACCTGTTTGCATTTCTCTTCTTCCACAAACATGCTACATGCCCCATCCATATTGTCCTCCTTGATGTGATCATCTAAATAATATCTGTGAGAACTACAAATCATGAAACTCCTCATTATGCAATTTTCTCCGGTGTCTTAGGCCTAAATATCTTCCTAAGCTCTCTCAGTCAATGGTAGTTTCTTCATTGGAGAAATAAGTTTCACAGCTACATAATATAACACGCAAATTGTATTTCCATACATTTAAATCTTCATACTCTTGGACAGCAAAATGAGAAAACAAAAGATTTAGACCAAATGGTAGCAAGCAATCCTGCCATTTATTCTGCTCTTATTTTCTTCATGCACACCAGTTTGATTCTGTTAGTATTATTCCCAACTGTCTGCATTTTGTCCTATTTTCAAAGAAGTTATCACCTTGATACCCTTTCATAAAATGCAATGTCATATTCTAAGTTAATAAAGTTAAAACTCTATCCCATCATTTCTGAAGGGGAACCACCCCCAAAAAGCAGAGGACTGACAGTTGCACCATACACATCACCCAACTTGAGATACTTCAAACACACTATCTGGACGAGATCCCTTTGGATCACATACATTGAGCTTGACGTTTGTATGCATGCTCCAAGCAAATATACACAGCAGCAAGTGTGTATTTGAAGAGACTCAATATCACATAATTTTGGTGTCACGCCATTGTGGATTTCTACTTGTCAACCTTGTGTATTCTAGAATTTTTTAATATTTTGATGATGACAGTGACAGCGTGATCGTACCTGAACTGGTGTGTTGGACTGGTGATGCTGTGTTCTAATAGAATCCCTCAGGATAGCACTTGGTGCCGAAACATGCAGGAGGTGATACACATCATGAAATTGCACTGTATGACCTGTGTTTTGTCGCATTTTATTGCGTGCATTTGCTGGTTGATATACTGAATATAAGGAAATACATGGTATGGGTAACATTAAAAGAAATCTGTAGGGAAATTTCAAATATGGCAGATTAACAGGGGCCAGAAGACATGAATGATATTTGTGGGAAAACATCATGCAGGGGAAAGATGGATAAGACATGAATGATATTTGTGGGAAAACATCATGCAGGGGAAAGATGGATAGATTTCACTCCATTTGGTGCTAACATGTAATTACTGTCTTCAGCTACTACAGTAGTACATGTGACAAGAAGTCACCCTGCATGATAACAAATCTGCTACACTTGCTAGTCATCAGCTAACTTTTTTACATTAAGACAAACATCACTCACGTGGATCTCGTGTGACATGCCAACACTGCCAGTTTGTTTGTTGCCTTCAACATTAAATGAGCATTTGCAAACGCTATTACTGACTCAAGCCACTGTGTCAGCATATGTGCACGTTCTTGTATTAATCTCTGTCCTGGATTGGTGTCAAGCACAATAACAAGGAGGCTTGTCTCTGCTTCTGAAACAATTCAAAATGCATTCAAGGCATGGAAATAATTGGCACCTAGCTACATCATACCTGCAACCAAGCAACAAAATGGCGATCATACAGACAGAATGGATTAACACAAGGACAACATACTAAGAGAAGTACGTGTAGTGACTGTGACAGGAGGCCAATCATGCAAGTGGTATGTATTGCTGCTGTTGCTCAATGAAGCAGTTAACTAACTAATATTCACCAAATTTTATGGCTCCCACAATTACGCTACCATCTTCACAAGAAACCGCAGCTTGTCCCTACCTGCCCTCCCAGCCTGTTTCTTTAAAATGCATTTTGCTATTAAACTTCCTCTATGTCTAGGTGTTCCAAATGGTTTCTTTCCTCAGGTTTGCCCACCAAAAGCCTGTTTTCTCTCTCCCCCCCCCCCTCCCCCTCCAGGCACCACATTTCCCTTTATTTTTATCACCTTTATAATATTATATAACTATGGAGCTCCTCATTATATCCTTTTCTCCAATCTCTTGTCCCTTCCTCTTCCTAGGTGCAAATGCCTTACTTAGCACCCTAGTCTCCGCTGCCTGTCTCAAAATAGTTCATGATCACCATTCACCTTAATAGTTATGAAATAAAAACCATCTAAGTACAGCTGTGAAGAGCACCTCTATTATATTATTGCGTGTTTTGGTCCTGCAGGGCCATAATCAGGTAATACACATTGACACAAGTATTTTGTGTCAGATTCATATGATTTACATTATTTCATACATTACTGATTATACTGTTAAAATTTCAGAACCTTTCCTGTTTACTTCTTGTTACATTTGTTTGGTATAAGTCTACAATTCAAGCATTACTCTGACATAAGAAGTATAGCTTCAATGGGGGTATAGCTCCACTCATTCCTAACTTCAGCAGTAGGTAAAGGTATGTGATCACCCTCATACCCCTAGCCACTTTAGGCCTGGGGAAAGTCTCAGGCACCCAGTGAACAGGAGGGTGGGTGGCCCCAGAGCTAGTCTTTCTCCTTCCATGACATTCTGATACTCTTGTTAAAATACAAAGTTCTTCCTTCACAGTACCATGTTAAAAGGGTTTTATTTTACGCATGGTGTAATTATAATCCCATACAGTCATACAATATATCATTGTTTAAAAAACACTATCCCAGTGTCAAGCATGATTTATAACTGCCAACACCTCACTTCTCATATTACACACACCCCGTGTGACAATACTGCGCACAATTCGTGTATGACTTACTATTTTTCATCTCATCATGTTATGTTACACTGCAGTATCAGGCAAATATGACAGCACATGTTTGATGTCAACACCAAACGTAGTTGATCACACATGCTGTTGGCTGTTGATATTAAAGGTAACTGTTTAGCATGCCCTTGTGTGCATTATATACACATACGGGTGGATGTGTAACAGTAAAATTGTCCCAGTCCAAATGGGGAAGCACAGGAATGGTTGTACTCATTCTTACCTTTGGTGTTAGATGGACGTGTGCTGTCAACACTACACCCTGGCTACTTTATCCCCAACAATGTGCACTGGTACCAGTTGCATCAGAGATTAGGTGAGTCCCAGAATGAATCCTGATGATTTGGGGAAGAAAAACTGTCCCAGCTTTGCCAGGATTTGAACCCCAGATCATGCACTCTATGACTTTGTTGTTATACCAACAATAACCCACCTCACCAGGATGGCTGCATATTGGTTCCACCTGCCCTGATAGACATTGGCCTTTGTGCTACCCTTAATGTGGAACTAAATTTCATACCCATTCAGAAAAACAAATAAAATCATAGTTCTGTACATTTTAGTCTTTATATTCTGAAGCTGCTGCCTGCTGATGCTTACCTAAACACAGTTGCAACTGTTGTATAAAAGGGCTTCATAGCCTGAAGCTATGTTCCATCTATCCCAAAATAAGATGGATTCAGAATATATTGTTACACCACATGGAAGCCCAACTCACTGCCCACCAGGTTGTGTCATGTGGCCCACAGCCATGTTTGCAAATTATCAACATGCTAGGATAATTACACAACAATTTGTGTGGTTTGATATACCATTTATTGTGATCTTTATGTGTGCCACTCATGAACCAGTCCACAATAATGGTTGTGAGCCATTGCTGCCTCTCCCCCCCCCCCCCCCCCCCCCCCCCCCCCCCCCCCCCCCCATCCTT
>Ga0123357_10005233_pt1 | contig 15473 bp, 11 predicted proteins | sample TergutEmb28metaG_FD_89873 | JGI IMG/M metagenome (GOLD analysis project Ga0123357, IMG submission 89873) | Embiratermes neotenicus P4 segment gut microbial communities from Petit-Saut dam, French Guiana - Emb289 P4 | ecosystem: Host-associated > Arthropoda: Insects > Digestive system > Gut ... | reverse complement strand
TTATTGCAGAGTTCTCCCATATCTTTTATTATTTCTTCCGCTTCTCTGTCCGCTTTTGTGGGAACGCTCCCTTTTTTAACTATTTTGTAATTTTCGTCAACTATTCCCGCCGCAATATTCGTCCCGCCAAGATCTATGCCTATTCTGTACATAATTTTTTTACCCTCTTTTCATACTTTTTTATATATTTATAAATTATTATATATACTGCTATATTCCATAAAGTTCTAAATATTGAGAAGATGCAAAAGAATCAGACATTCCAGCGATATAATCAAAAATTACGCGAATCAGAACTGGAAATATTTTTTCATATATTTTTTTATTTTCCCCAATTATTTTTAAAGCTTCCCTACATATGTAGTCAGGCCATGAAAGAGTATTTTCTGCAACATCAGTAGATAAAGTAGATAATCGACTTTTTATTTCGTCAATTACTCTTTTATATTCATGTTGCCCTAAAAAGCGTTCCAATTCAATTTTAATAAGTCGGTTAATATATTGATTTGGCAATTGTTGTGGATTAGAAATATATGCCCGCATTAATTTTCTGACTATATAAGCGCCTTTGCCGTCCATTCTTTGTATTTGATATGAATCAATTATACTTTGTTTAAGAGATTTACCTAATGTATTATCAACCGAATATATTCTACTTGATAAAAATTTAAATGTATTTTTAATATCTTTTTCATTTACGTCTGTATATAAAATATTAAAATCCTCTTTGCTATGTATGTCGCCATCGTCACAAAACCGTTCAAGACTCTTTCTGAACTCAGTTATAATCTGAGTAACATAAGCATCAATTAAAAAACTGGATAAAGTTTTTACAAAATAATCTTTCTCTTTATTAGAACTTAAAATCTCGGCTACATCTACTTTTAATTGATTATATTTACTTACTATATCATTTTCTTCTACACAATCTGATAGAGGTGCCATCATTTTTACAATATCATTTGGAGGAATAATTTTTTGAATGAAAGCGTCTTCCATATCATGGTGGCGTTGTGCTATTTCATCAGCCCAAGCCACAATAAAAGACTCAAATGACCACGCCGGAATAATTTTTTTTATTTGTGTTTTTTTATCTTCATATTCATATGAGCAAAACTTATCGTAATTTGAATAAAAAGCAGTATCATTTTGCCTTTCCCAATATGTTTTACTATGTTCACGAACACCATACATTACATAATTTGAAAAATAATCATTAGCCGAATAATCAGCAAGAACTCTCAATGTTTGCAAATTGTGTTTGAACCCGTAAAAATTTTCGGGAACTTCATATAAATAATCCTTTTCTTTTTTGCCCATTTCCCCATTTATGCCTTGTGAAAAACCATTAAGCGTTCTTTCTCCGACATGTCCAAAAGGAGTATGTCCCAAATCATGTGCAAGAGCAATAGCTTCTGTTAAATCTGTATCAAAGCCAAGATTATTTGAAATAGTTCTGGCAATCTGAGAAACTTCAAGAGTATGCGTAAGTCTATTCCTCAAACTATCAGTCAAAGAAGAATTAAAAACTTGCGTTTTTGAACTAAGCCGCCTGAATGCAGCACTATGCATAATTCTATCTCTATCACGAGCAAACAAAGATCGATAAGCATGTCCTTTTGGCGTATAAATTGATGGTTCAGATTTTCCATCTTCATGATGCCAATATTGCGCATATTCTAATTGAGCTTTTAAAAAGCCCCAGTTGCCGTCCTCCATCATTTTATATTAAACCTCCATATATTAAAATAATTTTATTTACTGCGTTTAAAATTTAATCTAAATATATTACGTCTCATTCTTCCGTCATCTGACCCATCAACTTTTTACCAAACTCCGCCGCCGTATCATAACCCATTTTTTTCTGCTTATTATTCATTGCCGCAACTTCGAGTATAATCGCGAGATTGCGTCCCGGTTTAATCGGCACGGTAAGCGACGGAATTTTTATTCCCATAATTTCCGTATAATTATTATCAAGACCTAATCGTTCATACTGCATATCCTGAACCCATTCCTGAAGTTTTATTATCAAATCCACTCTTTCGGTCACTTTCACCGCACCCATGCCGAACAGACGCCTTATGTCTATTATTCCGACCCCGCGCAGTTCTATATAATGCCGTATAATTTCGGGAGCGGAACCGAGCAACGTTATCGACGAAACTTTTTTTATCTCGACTGCGTCGTCGGCAATAAGGCGGTGTCCCCTTTTGACAAGCTCAATCGCCGTTTCGCTCTTCCCTATCCCGCTTTCGCCGATTATCAGCACACCTTCGCCGTATATCTCGACGAAAACGCCGTGCCTCGTCATCCTCGGCGCAAGCTCTAAATTCAGCTTGGAAATCAACGCCGCCATAAAAGCCGAAGTCTGCTCGGAAGTCGCAAGTATCGGCACGTTATTTTCTTTAGCGCACCTTATAGAATCTTCAAAAACATGCAGGTTTCTTGTAATAACCGTACAAACCGGCTTTCTTGAAAAAAATGCCTCTATACTTTTTACTCTTTCTTCATCGCTAAGACTTGTCAGATATTTATGCTCCGCGTTTCCTATTATCTGTATTCTTTCTTCTTCAAATCCCCCGAAAAATCCGGTTAAAGCAAGTCCGGGACGGTTTACGTCCCTGCGCGTTATCAAAATATCGCGGCTGGTTTTTCCCTCCGGTATATATATTTCGGAAAGGCGCAGATGTTTTATTAAAACGTCGAGACTGACCGAATATTCTTCTTCAAGAAATTCGTCGGTTTCGCTCTGCTCGTCCACTTTATCAATTCTGCCCACTTTTTCTCTGCTGTTTTTCTCTGTATCGCCAATATTATCCATATTTAATCCGAACCTTTCTCCGTTATTTTTATTTATCCATGTATATGTTTATTATATAAATATAATATATTTTTGAATTTTTTGCAAGAGATTTTTTGTGAAATCTGAAAATTATTTCAACTCTATTACTGTCACGCCCGAATCCCCCTCGCCGTACTGCCCCAATCTGAAAGACGCTATTCTTTTATCCCCGTTGAAATATCTCCATAAAGCCGTTCTCAACGCTCCGGTACCTTTGCCGTGAATAATCCTGATACTTTCTATGCCGACTAATTTTGAGTCGTCCAGGAATTTATCGATTTTGAACCACGCATCTTCGCCGTTCTGCCCTCTGACGTCGATTTCGTTAGATACTCTTTTGATTTCGCGGTCGGCGGATTTTTTTGAATTTGAGTTGAAATTGCGGATTTTCTCTTTCGATTTATTTATCCTCTCCGCAGACTTTTCGTCTAACAGTCTTATATTCGATATATCTGTCTTTAAATTTATTATCCCAGCTTTGATTTGTATATTCCCGTCTTTATCAGGGATTTCATTCTCCACTGTTCCGGTGAGATTGGAATCTTTTATAATCACATTGTCGCCTTTTTTCAATTCTCTCGGCAGAACATAATCTTCTTCAAACTCATCTTCGACATCGTTTTCGCTTGCATAAGAATAAATTTCGTTTTCGGCTTGTTTTATATTATTTTTCAGCGACACCCTCATCTCTGTCAAAGTGCGCCGGAAATCTTCTTCGTCTTTTCGTTTCTGCAATTTTTCAAGCTCTGCGAAAATATAATTGCTGGAAGATTTCGACGATGCAATAAGCCGCCTTGATTCTTCTCTAGCTTTGTCAAGATTTTTTTCGGCTTCCTGAAGTTTTTTCTTCAAAAGATTTTCCGTCTCGGCATTTTTGATTTCAAGTTCCCGGCGTATCTGCGCCGCGCGGACTTTTTCTTTTTCCAAAGTTACCCTGTCTTCTTCGAGTTTTGATAAAACATTTTCGAATTTTTTGTTCTCGCTCCTGACTAAGAGTTTTGCCAGCTCTATAACATCTTCGGACATGCCGAGTCTCTGCGAAATTGCGAAAGCGTTTGACCGTCCGGGCGTGCCGATTGTTAATCTGTATGTGGGCTTGAGCGTTTCAATATCAAATTCGCACGAGGCGTTTCTGGCGTATTCCGTTTCAAGGGCATAGACTTTAAGCTCGGCATAGTGCGTTGTAGCCGCGCACAACGCGCCCGACGCGTGCACTTTCTCAAGAATCGCCGTCGCAAGTGCCGCGCCTTCCACAGGATCGGTGCCAGAGCCGAGTTCGTCAAATAATACAACGGAATTCGGCGAGATATTATTTAATATTTTTATGATATTAACCATATGCGCCGAAAAAGTTGACAGCGACTGCTCTATGCTCTGCTCGTCGCCTATATCGGCTAAAACGTCCTCGAATACGCTCATGTACGACTCTTTTTCGTCGCACGGAGTATGTATCCCCGTCTGCGCCATCATGATTAACAAACCTAATGTTTTCAAAGAGACTGTTTTGCCTCCGGTATTCGGTCCGGTGATTACAAGAGTGTCGTATGAGGATTTGCCCTCAATATTTACGCCTATACCTATATCGACCGGCACGACCGTTGATTTATCCAGAAGCGGGTGACGCGCTTTCATGAAAAATACGCTTTTGTTATCGACTATTTTAGGGCATACCCCGTCTATTTTAAACGAATATTCGCACTTTGCGAATATTACGGCAAGCTCCGTTATATTGTCGTAATTTAAATGAATCTCGTCCGCATAATCCGCGCAGTTTGCCGATAATTCGGATAGTATGCGCTCTATTTCAATTTTTTCGTTTTTTTCAAGTATTTTTATCTCGTTGTTTATTTCAACTACAGCGAGAGGCTCGATAAACAAAGTCGCGCCGGAACTCGATGTGTCATGAACAAGCCCTTTTATTTCGTTTTTATATTCTGTTTTGACCGGAATAACATATCTTCCGTTTCTCAATGTGACTATATTTTCCTGGAGATATTTGAAATACGCGTCGCCGCTTGTATATTTTTGCAGTTGTTCGCGGACTTTTGCGTTCGCGATTTTTATTTTGCGCCGTATATCCGCAAGCGCCGCGCTCGCTTCGTCTGCTATCATATCCTCTGAAATAATCGTCCTTGTGATTTTATCTTCCAACATACGGTTAGTGAAAAGTCGCTCGAAAATAACGTCGATAGACGTGTCAAATCTTTTGTCAGTCCTGTTGTAATTTAACAGACTGCGGGCGGTTCTGTAAACCAGCGCTATATTCAAAAGCTCAATCGGCGCGAGCGTCGCTCCTTTGACCGCTCTCTCAACACAATCACCAACGTATTTTATATTAGTGAACGGCGGGGAACCTTTAACCGACGCAAGTCTTTTCGCGTCCGTCGTCTGCTGCAAAAGTTTTACAACAAACTCGGGATATATTGCCGGGCTTAAATTTTTTATTTTTTCTTTTGCGCCGTCTGTGTGGGCCAGTTCGGCTATCTGAAATAATATTTTGTCATATTCCAGTGTTGTGATAGACTTCTGTAAATCTGTCATATTTTTTATACCTTTTTATCATTAACTGTTATTAAAATTGTTTATTATTTCCCAGCGAAGAATATTTCCGTTCCTACTTCCATTAAACCTGCCGAAACTGCGGCTTTACGCGAAGCAGTATTGTCAAAATCCGTTATGTATCGCACTTCTTTATACAAATTCATATTTAAAACATATTCAGCTAAGGTTACAACATTTGAGACCGAATAGCCTTTATTTCTGTAATTTTCATTTGTTATTACGCTGATTTCAATAACATTATCAGAAATATTTGTATGAGAACTACTCGCACATGATATTATTTTATTGTCGATTATCGTGGAATAACTGAAATTTGGATAATATTCCCAGCCCAACATATTACGGAAATCAAAATCATATGTTTCAAAATCTTTTTTATCAAGAAATCTTGATGTATCCTGTTTTTTCGATAAGTTTAATTTATTTTTATTTGCTTCATCTAATCCGTAACAAATCTTACTGCTGTTGAATAATGTCATATTTGTACCTTTGATTTTATTCTCGCCTAAATACTCCCTTAAATATTTTATCGCCGTATCCGAAGATAAAGCGTCTGTAAACCTTTTTACAAAATCAACAGCAAAATCCAATAAATCAGGCGCGACGCATATGCACGCGCTTTTGTCGTCAAAATGCTGCAAAAAACCGATAAAAAAATTTTTATAATCTTCTCTATTTTTTGCGCGTTCCGCGTTAAAATATTTTACATTCAGATTTTCGTCAATTTTTATAGGTTCGCCGAATATATCAGTGAAGAAATCGAGGTTCGCTTTTTTTATCTTTTCAAACATAATTATATACCTTTCTCTTTTTCACCACCATAAAAATAACTGCTGTAGCCGCGAGAGCGATAAACGTGAATATCACAGAAGTGTCGCCGGTTTCCGGTGCCACAGAAATTGTTTCTAAAAGTTTATCTATATTTGCTTCGTTAAAATCATACCAATCTACATCTTCTTTTTGTTCTTGTTCAGCCCAAAACAAACTGTATTCTTCTTCGGAAACTTGCCTGTCGTTGACATAATATAAAATATTATAAGTATTTCCATCTGGCGAATAATCAAAATCTATATGTGCCAACATTCTCTGTTCATATGAACCATTTGAAAAATTTAATCTATAAATCCAACTTGGTGCGGAAATCCAAAATAATGTACCGTCTTTCTTTATGCTACCCACTCGATAATTCCATGTATCAGTATAGAATGTATCATTTTTACTATCGTACTTAAAAAGTATTCTACCATTCCATACATCACTTGTTTGTAAAATTATTTCAGGAAGATTATCGTCATCAATATCTAAAATGGCAAACCTAACTTTAATAAGATTTTCACCATAAGTATCAACATTACCTAAAAATTCATCTAAATAACAATAATTTTTATTGTCAAAATTAAATTTTTTTTCGTTTTGCAACAAAGCTTTATACGACTCAATAGCTTTATTATATTCGGTAACATTTGTTACATTATTTTCGCCGTGAACAGGCAAACTTACATTTACAATTCCAACAATAATTATTGTCAACAATACAAATTTGAATGTTTTCATTTCTCATAACCCTTATAATATTTCAGCGAATCAATATTCATGCCGATTTGTTCGAGCAGATACTTCTCGCAGACATTTGCAAATTCGCCGACTATATCGTCGTGCAGAACAAATGAAAACAACTTCTCATCTCTCACGGAAGTGATAAACCGCAGAGCGTTTAAAACGTCGGTCGATATGCGCACAAGTTTTTTCCCGGCTGACTCGACTTCTTTCAATTTGTCTATGCAGTCGCCGCAGATTAAATTGCCGCCGATAACGTCGAAAAATATTGCCCCGCTTGGGTCAAAATCTTCTCGGGAACAAATTTCGCAGTAATTTAAATTCGGCATAAATCCGGACTTAGTCAAAACGCGCAATTCAAAAACCGCTTTTATTATTTTATTCGGCATTTTTTTATTCGATATGATGTGTAGCGTGTTCAAGAGCAGCCGCAGGATTTGCCCATCGTCCTCGCTTTCGCCTACGCAGACTATTCCCGCAATATCGCACAGATACGCCGCAAGTGCAAGTGATGTCACGTCCAATCGCAAATCGTAGAAATTTTCGATTATCGTAGCTTCGTTCATTCTGACAAAATTCGGCGTTTTAAACAGCGTAAATTCGGAATACGCGAAAGGCTGCGCGGACGCGAGATTTTTGCTTTTATAATTCCGCACTCCCGACGCTTTAAAAGACAATTTGCCGTATTCCTCGCATAATATCGTGATATATTTGTCGTTTTCGTTTATATTTTTGGATTTTATTACCAAACCTTTTACTTTTTCAACAGACATATTTTAAACCTTATAAATTATTATAAAATAGGCGTTATATATTGTCAAGATAAAAATTGATTATAAATTATTTTTGACATAAAATCAAGATTATAATTGCATAATAACGTCTTCGATTTTCTTTTGAGCCGAAAGAATTTCGTCGGCATATTTTACTGTAAAATCTGTAATAGGTTCAAATGGATTTTTATTCAATTCTTTTTCCCGTTCTTCCCAGTTTACACTATTCGCATTTACATATTCACGCATTTCTTTCAAATCTTTCAGATTTGCAGGATAATCCATTCCGCGATTTACGTAATCGGGGCATCTCGCCGTAAAACTTACGCGCAAATTATCTTTTATAAATGAAATTGACGAGGTGACAGGCATTTTTCCATTTCTCGAAAGATTAACGCAATACGGCGAACATTGTTTCCCATTTATTTCCGTTTTAGGGACGGTTATATTTGCACCAGAAGAATCTATGGTGTCAAACATAGCCTTTTCGTTATCCTCAAATTCCGCGATATTTATAAAAAGATTATCGACGCACATTTCCTTTACGTTTAAGGCGTTCGGCAAAAATTGGCGTTCCTGCGCAAAATATACGCTTTTTCCGATGCTCTCAGTTATATCTTCAAATTTATGATTTACTATGCTTTCTATTTTTTTCTCTATATCAAAACTTTTTCCTGCTTGAATTTCTTTCGCTTTATCAAGCATTTTAAAGAAACAGCTGAATAATTTATCGTTAAAATCATCCCACGGATTTTTCGGCAAGACTTCGTCAAGATGACGTTCTATCGCTTTTTGCGGCAATTTTTTAGATTTGAATATATCCGTAAGCCAATTTACGTAACCGTTCGGCGTTTCCGATTCCTGCGACAACAAATCAAACAAAAACACAGAAGTCGGCATACAACCGCCATAGTTGCCCCTCGCATGTTTCAGCAAATCTTTCTTATCCTCGTTGTTGTGCTTCATGCGAAGATAACATTCAGCCGCCACGACAAATTCTTCTTCGTTGCCGGAATGCATTTCACTGATTAATTTGTCGTGTTGTTTTGTCAGATATTTACTACCTTTTATATATTCTAAATACAAACCCTCTAATTCTTTGTTCGTGAATCCGTGCATTAATTCATGGCATACTAATCCTACACTTACGCCACTGTGAACATGAGTTAAAAAGCTGTTTCCGTGCAGTTTAAACGCCACGGGATAACTCATAACTCCAATATATATTTTTACATCTTCCAGCGGCTCGCATTGCTTTAATCTCTGAATATCTGCAAAAACTCCATCCATATTTAAATTTTTATATGTTTCTTCCGTTTTTTTAATATTTTCCTGAATAATCGGCAATAAGTCAGATTCCCACAATTTGTCAAATCTAATTTCTTTTAAAATACATATATAATTTATATATTTTTCTGCCCATTCTTCAGGCGACTGTTTAACGCTTGCCCATATTGCCTCTGTTTCAATTTCATGTCTAATATTTTCGGGATTTTTAAAAAATTCTGCCAAATCATCAAGCGTATAATTTTCAAATCCCCTGTTTTTGCCGTAAGACGAAATTCTGCCGCATAAACTCGACATGCCGAGAAAATCACCTTTTAATTTATCGGTTAGTTTTTCTATTTTTTCTCTGAACGCTTTTTGTTCCGGCAAAACACCCCAAGTATAGGTTTCGTAATCAATCGCTAAATGCTCAAAAAAACAAATCGCGTCAAACGCCATGCTTGGAACTATTTTTATATCTGCCATAATAAATCCCCCTTTCAAAACTTTTACAAATCTCTCTCGTTATATCCTAAATTTGCCAGTATGCTCTGTTTATCACGCCAGTTTTCCTTGACTTTCACCCATAAATCAAGATATATCTTCGTCTCAAAAAACTTTTCCAGATCTTCTCTCGCATATGTGCCGATTTTCTTTATCATTTCGCCTTTTTTACCGATTATTATTCTCTTGTGCGATTCCCTCTCGCAGAATATTTCCGCCCGTATGCTTATCAAATTTTTGTTTTCTTTAAATTCTTCAATTGATACGCCGACTCCGTGAGGCACTTCTTCCGTGAGAAGCCGCAACGCCTTTTCACGTATGATTTCCGAAGCAATCTGACGCTCGGGCTGGTCGGTTATCATATCTTCCGGGAAGAAAAACTCATCTGCGTCAACAAGATATTCATTAATCTCGCCCAAGACAAGATCAACCCCGTCGCCCGTCATTGCAGATATGGGAAGTATCGCCGAAAATTCATACTCCTGCGAATAAACCTGAATCACTTCCAGAATTTTGTCTTTTGATATCGTGTCGATTTTATTTATCGCAAGAATAAGCGGGATTTTACCGGATTTTGTTTTTTCCATGACTTCTCTCTCGACCGAGCTTATTTTAGCAACCGGTTCAATCATCAAAACAACTGCATCAACATCGCTGATTGCGCTTTTCGCTGACTTCGCCATATATTTGCCGAGAAGCGACTTAGGCAGGTGTATTCCCGGGGTGTCGAAAAAGACATACTGAACTTTTGACGTCATGCCGTCAATATTACATTCTTTTGTCAATATTCCCGTGATTTTATTTCTTGTAGTCTGCGGCTTTTTTGAGATTATCGAAACTTTCTCGCCTAAAAGCGCGTTCAGAAGCGTCGATTTCCCGACGTTCGGACGTCCGACAATCGCGACAAAAGCTGTCTTTTTATTTATATTATTCTCATTCATGTTATTCTCCGTATTATTTTTAATAAATTCCATTATTTCCCTCTGCTTTTTTCTCATTAATAAATCCTGTTCTTCGGATATTTCGTGGTCGTAGCCCAATAAATGCAAAGTCGAATGTACGCATAAAAACATAAGCTCCCGTTCAAGACTTTGGTTTATTTCTATGCTTTGTTCTTTTGCCTTTTCTGCGGATATAACAATATCGCCAAGTAAAATTGCGCCGTTTTCAGGATTTACTTCATCCGCGAAAACTTTTTTTGTATTGCCTGTGCGTATCCTGCCTACTTTATCGGAATCAATCATGGGGAAAGATAAGACATCAGTCGGATTATCTTTATTCCTGAATTCTTTATTTAGTTTCTGGATATTATAATTATCCGTTATTTCGACGTTTACTTCGCATTTATATCTTACGTTTTCTGTATTTAACGCAGTCTGCACAGCTTTTTTTATTTGTTCTGTATACTGTGTACATTCCATATACTTTTCGCATACAGTTACATTTATTAAATGGCTTATTTCTTTTTGTATCATAATTTATAATAAATCCTATGTTATTTGTTATTTATAAGTATAACATACATTTATATTTTTTTCAAGGATTTTTTGCAAAATTGCGATTATTTCACCAAAGCCTCCCTCCGCGAGGGAGGTGGCACGCAAGATGTTGATAAAATAATAACAGCATTACGTATAATCGCGTGACGGGGGGAGTTATATAGAACAATGTACAAATTCTAACTCCCTCCGTCACGCGGTCAAATGACGTCCTGTTATTATTTAAATAAGTTCTCGCGTGCCACCTCCCTCGCGGAGGGAGGCTTTGGTGAAATAATCGCAATTTTGCAAAAAATTATCCATGTTTAATATCATTTCTTAAATTTTTCTTTTTGCAACAACGCCGAGTTTTTGACTCATGCTGTGAATTATATCAAACATTTTCTCTGCCGGAAATTCCCGCACTACTTCTTTGGTAACGCTGTTTATAACGCTGGCGATTATCTGCCCGTTATCCTGAACCTTAAATTTCACGCCCAGCTCCGGCACTAACTGCTTGACCAATTTATCTAAATCTTCTTCGAGAGCAATTTTCTGAGGGTTATATTGATTGTTTTCATACGCTTTAACAACTTTTTCCTTACTGTTCGTGTTGACCGTACTTATTGTATTATTATTTACGTTGCCGGATTGCGAAACATGAGGAATATTTGAATTTATCTGATTATGCGCTCCTGCGATCGACGATATTGCAGACGTTACATCGGAAACATTATTTTCTTCGTCTGCAACGGCAGCATCGTCTTTCATCGACTTTGTTGATTTCTTCTGCGGATTATTTGGAGGGGTATAGCCGAACTGGCGGTATGAACCTCCCGCCGGCACTGACAAATCAGATTTTTTTATTGCCATAATTTTGCTCCTATTATAATTTCCGCACAAAAAATTGTCAAGAGGGTAGAATACATCTCTACCCTCTCGTAATTATATACAAACTTTTTTAAATTTCTTTCTGAATTTTTTTAAATTTCTATTAAACTAATAAAATGTGAAGGACTAATATTAGGTTTAATATAATATACATCCTTTATTTTTGACATCCTTTATCTTTCACTTTTTGATTTTTGACATCCCTTATTTTAATTTCTCTACTTCATTAAATTTAAACATCCCTTATTTTAAACAATTCCGTTATTTATTACTTCCGACCGGACTGTTGCCGCGGTCTGTTTTCAACTTTTTTATTTTTGTACATCCTTATTAAATTTATCGTACTTGATGTTAAACATCGGTAGTTTTAAACCATCCTGATTTTTAAACATCTTTATTTTTCTGTTAAAATAATTTCTGCCCTTTCCGCCGGGCAAATACTGAACAAGTTCAGTTGCCCGGATATTAATTTTTATTAACAGTCGATTCTCCTGAGATTATTTAAAGTTATGTATGAAGAAAACTGACGAAATTAATACTTTTACGGAAAGAGCTATATTTGTATAATTATTTTATACTTCTTTTATTTTAATATCCTTGCATTTACAAATTAAGATTTATATTATCTCAGTAACTGTAAAACGCCCTGCGGTAAACTGTTAGCCTGAGCCATCATAGCCTGAGAAGCCTGCGACAGTATGTTGAATTTCGTGAAGTTCATCATCTCTTTCGCCATATCGACGTCTCTTATACGGCTTTCGGCGTCCGTAAGGTTTTCAGCGACTGTATCCAAGTTATTGATTGTATGTTCCAATCTGTTCTGGACTGCGCCGAGCCCTGCTCTTTGTGTAGAAACGCTTGTTATAGCGGTTTCAATCGAAGCAACGGAAGCCATAGCTGATACATTGTTGCTTACATCAAGATTATTGATACCGAGACCGGCAGATGACATTTCGCCTATTTTAATACTTATAGTTTGATCTTTGCCGGTGTTAGCGCCAACCTGAAGTGTAAGGTCTTTACCGGTTTTGACTTGAACTATTGCTGAGTCAATTTTTGTCGAATCAGCTACTTGGAAAACAAGTCCTGTTGCAGAATCATGGTATATACCGCTGGCATCTTTAGTTATAGTTGGATTTGTACCCGTAGGATCTGAAGTTGTTACATTACCAGTAGAAGCGGCTGTTATCTCAATTATTGCGTCTGCTCCTTCAGTCTCGTTAACTTGTGCACCGTCATCTGCCATATATCCAGGATCACCAGCTGTTCCGGTTATAGCAGCACCGGAAGAATCTGCTAATGAAGCTGTAAGCGTAACAGCACCCGCAGTACCGTAACCAGTGCCCATTCCTTTAGCAGTAAGAGTTATCGCATTTCCGGAAGATGAAATATCATAATCGTTTACAATTTGACTTAAAGCATCTTTCAATCCATTAATAAAGGCGGCGTTGTCAACTGTCGCATCGCCTGTCGCTGTATATGTAAATACAGGGGCATTAGTTAATGTTTGACCGCCAGGTATACCAGTACTATTTGATGCTGTTGCTACATTATTGTCAAAATTAATAGCCATTTGAACTGTCGTACCTGCTGCAAGACCTGTTAAATCATATGAATTTGTTACGCTGTATGTTTTTCCCGGAGATGTGACTGCGACATTATAAATATCGCTGACTGTGCCGCCGTTCTTGACAATATTTGCACCTACTGCCTGATCTATATGCGCTCCTGCGTTAACTGCACCACCTGAGATGAGTTTTGTCGCATATGCGCCGTTGCTTAACGAACCGTCGAGAACTGTCTTTTTATTAAATTGGGTCGTGTGAGCGATACGGTCAACTTCTGTCTGAAGCTGGTTCATTTCAGCTGAGATTGCGTCTCTGTCAGTGGCTTCGTTTGTATCGTTTGCAGCCTGAACTCCAAGTTCTCTCATCCTCTGCAAAATGGATGTGGTTTCCTGTAACGCGCCTTCTGCCGACTGTATCAAAGATATGCCGTCCTGTGCGTTAGATGAAGCTCTGTTTAAACCGCTGATTTGCGCTCTCATTTTTTCGCTTATAGCCAAACCTGCCGCGTCGTCGCCTGCTCTGTTTATCTGATAACCGGATGAAAGTTTTTCAAGAGCCTTAGCTGTTCCGTTGTTGTTTATGTTCATCTGTCTTAATGTGTTTAATGCCGGGATATTATTTTGAATTCTCATTTGTGTTTCCTCCTTGAAACTTAAAGCGAAATCCTTTCCGCTTTTTTAATTTAATTTTTTTATATATAAAACCGGTTTGTACTTCACCGGTGATATATCAAGTGATTATGTTTTTTGCCTTGCATATAGTATATCGTCATGCTCTGACTTTTCTTTATAGGTTTTCGACTTGTAATATATGCCATTATGTTTCTCTCTGTGACGAGGGGGGTATATGCTCGGCTGAACTTTGTCCAGTATTTATTGTCATGTAAATAGTATATCGTCATGGTTTATATTTTCTTTATATGTTTTTTGAAAAAATTTTAGTTTTTTTTAAGGTTTGTGTTTTCAGGCAAAAGAATGGGGATGGATATTTCACCCAAAGCCTCCCTACGAGAGGGAGGTGGCACGCGAGAACTTGTGCAAAAAATAGCAGGACAGTATTCGACCGCGTGACGGAGGGAGTTGTTAATTTATACATTGTTCGAATTTCACTCCTTCCGTCACGCGGTCAAACGCAAACATCACACCCGAATGACATCTCGCGTGCCACCTCCCTCGCGGAGGGAGGCTTTAGTGCATAAATCTATTAAAGTTCTATTTTTGCACTTTCGCCCACAATTCTCTCAATTTAGATAATTTAAAATTTGAGAACAATTCTATAATCCCGGAGATAATCAAAAAGCCGCCGAAAATCTTTTTGACGAATCCCCCGTCCATAAAATTTGCGGCAATACTCCCTAAAACTGCTCCGACAGAACCGGATATTATCATAATAATCAGATTTTTTGCGTCTAATTTTCTCTTTCTTATGTGAATTATAAGAGAAGCGGCTCCCGCAATGACAAAAAATAACAGATTTATTCCCTGAGATTCAATTTGTGGTACATTTTTTACAATAGTCAGATATATAACCAAAAGTCCGCCGCCGCCCACTCCAAGTCCCGCAAGAACGGAAACGAATATCCCCGCTATAAAATCGATTAAAAACATAATTTTATCTATTCTTTCTTTCGGACAGGCAATGCCCGCCCCTACAATTAGTTGAAAATCATTCGTATTCCGGCATAAATTATCATTCCGGCAAAAATTTTTTTTACGATTTTAAATTTGAGCTTATCCAATAAAAACGCTCCGGTTATTCCTCCGATTAACGCCGCCGGAAGATATATAAGAAGCTCTTTATATATTATACTGCCTTTTATCATGTAAGCTATTGAGCTTATCACCGACATCGGAATAACTGCCGAGACTGTCGTCGCCATTATGTTTTTCATCGCAGAATCTGTATTTTGCGAGTTGTTCGCATTATTATTATCGTTATTTTTTTTATTTTTTTGAAGAAATTTAAGAACAAAATATAAAATTATACCTCCGCCCGTTCCGACAAAACCGTTTATCACGCCTGAAATTGC
>Ga0123357_10005232_pt1 | contig 15479 bp, 15 predicted proteins | sample TergutEmb28metaG_FD_89873 | JGI IMG/M metagenome (GOLD analysis project Ga0123357, IMG submission 89873) | Embiratermes neotenicus P4 segment gut microbial communities from Petit-Saut dam, French Guiana - Emb289 P4 | ecosystem: Host-associated > Arthropoda: Insects > Digestive system > Gut ... | reverse complement strand
TGTGTTGCATCTTGTTGGACAGTTATTAATATAGATCAGCGATACACGAAACCATAAACATAAAAGGGTAACTAACATTTCACTTATAACTGACATAATATGTTCAAATTACACGTTTTAAATTTAATAACTGTTGAATTATTACTGTTTATCAAGTCAAAATTCACAAAAAAATGTTCAAAATACCATCCACCTGAATGGACACAATGTCAAAGCTGACCATGGACTCTTGCACCCTTTCATAGGTCCCGGGATGGTTGCAAATAGTTTGACAGACATCAAACTGTGCTCTGGTGAAGCTGTCTGTTTGTTACCAGTCAGGACTGAATATACCGGGGATTGTATTTATCCCCACAGATGAAAATCTAAAGCGCTAAGTCAACGCATTCTTGGCCAGCACCTCGAAATTAAGTGCTTGCGGACATATACGTATTGCTATGGAATTTTTTCCTTGTTTTGGTGTGGGGAGAGCTCATTCCTAAATTCTCTTCAAGCATTTTAGATTGATCCCCGTTTTGGATATTTGAAGGAAAAAAGCAGAGTTACGGATTAGTTGAATGCTCTTGTAAGTAATGTAAAGTGGAACTGTCGACTTCTAAAGAATACTAATGCTTTGTCCTGTTGAACGGAAATGTTTGCTACCTTACATTTACACTCATCTCTCTACGCACGATTAAATAACTTAACCTATCCCATTGCTTGAGCTACTGATATCATTCGTCGCTGGTATTCAAATAACACACTGTTCTGGAAACTGAATTACTTGGTCATCAGACCATCTGAGAATGGGAACAGAATCTGCATCCGAAAGCCCTCATTATTTTTAATACCCGATGAACGACGACCGATTTCACATACCAGGCAATCTCTAATGCGAAATGCAATCGTCAGAACCATTTAGAAAAATCTTGATAAGGATGATGAATAAATCTGTCGGGCGTAAAGGAGACAAGTGATCTTTAGCCAGCACTGAGGTTAAGAATGCGTGGACCTGGAAACATGTCTTCACTCCTACACAAGTTTTCAAGTGCTGATGCTAGCTACTGTAGGCACAGAATTCCCAGGCTTCGTGAAAACTGTTTGTTCAGCATCGTGTTCGCAGAAGCTTTGCAAGTGGCAACTCCCCTAAGTCAGTCGAACGCAGCGCGCAGCTTCTTACAATACTGGTTTAAGGTCCATTACAGTATCATTTTCAAATCTATGCCTAAATTTTCCAAGTAGTCACCCCGATTCAGCTTTCCTTGCCAGAATTCTCCTTGCATTTATCACGATCTTGGTGCGAGCTACACGCTCCACCCTTATTTCTCCCCTCTCCTTTGATCATATAATAATAATAACACATAAAGCCTAACTTTTTTGAAGGGAAAGCAATATGTCCATCTGCGAAACGTTACTTTCTCATATCAACCCTTTGACGCCTAACGTCCAATATAGTGGTCGTACCGCACCGCTAACCTCTAAACGTTGCATTTTATATATTTATTCACAAATACAGGTACTGAATATTTTAAACATGGTGTATACTCTCCGTTTTCTTTCTCTTCAAAATGCAGTTTGTTTCATAATTCGAACGTATTTGGTTCCTGTTTTATTCACATTTTACATACAGTGTGTGCTAAAATTTTAAAAAATAATTCCGGCATCAAAAGGTTAAGGTGCATTTATGAAACATCTACAAACCAAAGATCATTCAATGTAATACCCTTTTAGATATAAATTTGTTGTGTTGACTGTCATTCTTCGTTGTACTATTCTTGTAAACAAGTTTTTTTAATAACTGTGTTTCCCAACTGAGGGTTTCATTTTAATATCTGCCAAGAAAAATTACTAATAATTTTAGGAACTTACGTTTTAGAAACATAAACGTACAATCGTGCTATCATGGATCCTTGTTGTGTAGTTTCTGAGGAAAAAAGTACCTATCTCTACAAGAAACTCGTTGCGGTAAAATGGATGTCAAGATAAAGCGTTACGTCTTACTGGGTGCCACCGACACTTAAATAGACACATGATTAAGTTACAGTTTAAAATAATACCTTAATTCACTAAGCAGATTAATGGTTACCTAAATTAACAGTAAACACACACCATGTGGCAAAACACCCTGAAAGTATGTAAATTCTAATTACGCTGATGTTCCTTGCTGGCATCCTACCTGACTCCTACTGCCGACTGGTCAGGTTAGGCACTGGATAGCATGACGTTATGTTGTGACCTCGCAGTAGGTTGTGGTGGAGTAAATGTGAGGATGAACTTGAGTGACTGCTACGATCAAATTTGTGGGGTCTTGAAAATTGTACTGATGTTTTATTATTTCATGACAAATATGGTAATATCTGCGGCGTTCCTGACAGCATTGGTGATGTCTGTGCAACCTGGTAGATTATAATGAAGTCTGTGGCATTCACGCAAAATACTGTTAATGTTTTTAGTTGGTGGAATGTGGTAATACTGGTGGGATTCCTTAATATTTTGGTAAATTTTGTGAGGCGGTTAGAAGTTCGGTCATGCTTCCCAAAGATTTACGTCCTCTGCCTTCGAGCATTCAGAACTGTAATTTCCTACCAGTTCTCCCTTTAAAATTTGTCTTCCATTAATCTCTCACCTCTTCTTTCCTCGGTGTTTTCTACCACAAGTATACCTAAGTGCTGGTGCAAAATCCACCCTGAAGATGGAGGTAAATTTTTCTTCTGTATCACCATCACCCACAAATCAAATTACAGAATGTCTAATGACAGACGCGGGGGGGGGGTTGGGCCGCGCTGGTATAGTGGTTAAGGTGCTGTGATACAAATCGGAAGGTCGCTGGTTCGATTCCAGCTGGTGTCATTGGAAATTTTCATTGACATAAATTCCTTCCGATCGTTCTATGGCCCTGGGGTCGACTCAGCCTCTAACAGAAATGAGTACCAGGAGCATTTCCTGGGGTAAAGGCCGCCGGTGCGTAAGACTGACAACTTTACCAGCACCCTGTGCCTTGTCATGAAATCTGGGAACCTTAACTTCCTGGAATCCTCTAGGCCACTCCAAGCCAGTAACGGGTATGCTCTAATGACAGACGACAGTTATAATTTCTCTCATCTTGACCACAGGATAAAGTAATTATTCTTAAGACCTGACTCCATCAAGTAATCTATTCATTACTAAAGTTATTGCGTAAGACCCAACAGCAACTGGGTTCGACTTTTATCGCCAAATGTATGACAGTTAATGTACTATGTTACCATTATCTGGACAACCAAGTGATTAACGTTCATATTTTAGTCAAAAGGAAGTAGATAACTAATTACGCAAGATGTCAAGAACAAACACTTATAATCAAACAGCAAGTCGTCAAAGAGATTTAAGACTCTAATTTCTTAAGATATGACGCCCTGCACTATCGTGTCGTTATAATACGAGCACACGAAATAACAGAAATGTTTTATCTTTTGAAAAATAATAATTACTTGACTATTATATAAATAACTTTCAGCCTTTCCACTGTGTTTCATCCAAACATCCAAATATTTACGGTGAGATTTCAGTTTCTGATGGGACTGGATATCGAATTTGTGACAAACGTTTTAGAAACGGTGACAATTAGACCCTAACTGAACGGTGGTACAGTGTACAAGATCATGGTGTTTAAAACTTTCTTGACACTATCACAGTAAAAGAATAGAGGCTGAACTTCCAAGTCACTTTTTGATAGTTTTCCTCCTTCATTTATTTCAGGCTTTAATATTTTTAACACTGATTCCTATGTCATCTTATAAAACCTCATTGATGTGCTTCCTAAAAAAAACCAACACGTGTTAGAGTGTGTACCGGACAGTAGAGTGTGTACCGGACAGTAGAGTGTGTACCGGATAGTGCAGTGTACACAGGACAGTACAGTGTGCACAGGACAGTACAGTGTGTACAGGACAGTACAATGTGCACAGGACAGAACAGTGTGCACAGGAGAGTACAGTGTGCACAGGACAGTACAGTGTGCACAGGACAGTACAGTGTGCACAGGACAGTACAGTGTGCACAGGACAGTACAGTGTGCACAGGACAGTGCAGTGTGCACAGGACAGTACAGTGTGCACAGGACAGTACAGTGTGTACAGGACAGTACAATTTGAGAAATAAAACATTCTAATTCCGTAAAATTCAAAGTTTTATTCACCTCTAAACGACTATCAGCTTCCCAAAAAGGATTCCGCACCGCAGAGACAGGTAATCAATCTTATCAAACGGTGAGAGTGTGCAAACCAGATCTACTAGGCAGAATGAAGAATTACGGTTCCATTTATCTTAGTTTGTAGTTTCCTTTTGGTGCAGACAGTACGTCTATCCTGAACACATTGTGCCCCCAATCACACGGAAACTCACAAACTCGTTAGGCCCTTTTGCAACTTCAGTACCTTTATCAACCAATCACCGCCACGAACTCTGCCAGTTTCCACAAATACTGCAGTAATTTAAATGTCGTTCATCAAAGCGCCAACTGCACGACATGGCTCGTAGGTTTCCTCTGAACTGCTCTTGTAAGTCATGCCACAGAAGGTAATAACTTCCCAAAGCCAATGAACGGAAGATATATTTTGTGCCAAATCAAATATCATATACAAATATTTCATTTTCATGAGAAAATAGGTAAGGGATTCTACATCGTTAAGTATTTATTTCATTTCATTTCATTGTTTGTATCCCAAAGTTTCAATATTTCAGATTCAAAGCTTTAATGGTAACACGACTGATAATAACAAATTGCACAAGTGCATAAAGGATAGCGCCCTAATTTGAGGTACTATTCCATCTGCAAGTGGAGACTGAGAAAAACTTCGAAAATTCTCAGTCACTATACTCCGTGTGCAGTCCGAGATTCAAACCGGGCGGCTCGCGAAAAGAAATCAACAGCTTTACAGCCTGAGTAAAAATGTTTCTCGTACTACTATTATCACACTATCATCATCGTGCATAGCTGTCATACTACAGAACATCCCTCCAATCGTAGGTAAACAGGTGAATTAGCAATGGCGGGTGCTGGAACGAGAGACAGTTGCGTCCGGTCACATATTATGCCTCATAGAGACCAGACGATCAATGCTTGTGAGAAAGACTTCACGTTAAACAAAGAGTGCTCGTTTGCAAAACATCTGCATAGAATGGGACATGAGAAAACTTCGCTGAAAGCTTTGTAAAAAGGGGCTGGCGTCAACAGTGCTTAAAATAATAACAATACGCAGAACAATGGAAAAATTTCGAACGATAATTTTGTGATAAAAGAAGAACTCGAAATAAGTTGAAAGACAGTATAGCTCGAATGCAAATGTAATTATATAATTATGCAATTTCAAGGAGCAGAGACTGTCCTGAGAAGCTCAATCGTCAAAAAATTCCTCGCACTTTATGAAACCCCAAAGTTCATCACCGCATTCAACAAACGCCGGTCAACTGTCCCTATCCTCTGCCAGATCAATCCCTTCCATGAAGAAAAAGATATCCACAAAATTTTTGTACCGAGAGTCAGTTCAAAGTTGGGTGTCAAAATCTTTAGTTCACTTAGCAGCAATATGTCTGAACCTACGTCCACATAAAAAAGAGCCGCACGACAGCTTTTGCGTATATCTTGGTAAAGGACATCCCGTTACGTTGAAGTACAATATTAAAATGAAATAAAATATGTACTCGGCCTGATACATCTTCTTTTTTATTTTATTTTTTTTTAAATGTTGGCTATAAATTTCGGCCTGAATAGATATAGGTATATATATATATATATATATATATATATATATATGCACCAGAAGTTTTAAGTTTTTATAAGTACGAGGCGTATTCAGAAAGTAAGTACCGTTTCGCTGTAAAAAAATCGTGTAAAATTTTATTGTTGTCAGATTCTACATTTTTCAAACTATTTTTCCACATATTCGCCGCCATTATTGAGGCACTTATCTTAGCGAGGCACACGCTTTTGTATGCCCCCTAAGAGAATGCGGCCACCTGCGACCCAAATGACTACTGACAATATCATAGAGTAGAGTCCTTGAAATCTGACTAAAGTGCAGGGATAGATCAGAAATTGTGAAACGTCTGTCGTCATGCACTCTTTCGTTGACCCTACGCACCAAGTAATCATTCATCAAAGATGGACGCCCACTTCGCGCCTCATCGTGCACGTTCTCTCGTATTTCTTTGAACATCCGAACCCATTTCCTAACCATGCCATCACTCATCGCATTGTCACCATACACTTGACAGATCTGGTGTTGAATCCGACTTGGTAGCACATTCCTAGCTTTCAAAAAACGAATTACAGACAGTATTTCACAGTCGGCGGCCCCTTCCATTGTCTTAAACATGTTTAACGCAAGGGAACAAACATAATCTTAAAACGAATTTCACGAAATGGCGTCTGTGGCTTCTCAATTGATAGAGGAAGTCACTGCATATGCGCAAAGTGACAGACTCGAGGATGCGCGAGAGATATGCGCAGACGGTTCTTACTTTCCGAATAACCTACGTATTTGGCCTGATGATGACCTATTCAGACCGAAACTAGAAGTCAACATTTAAAATAATAAAATAAAAAGAAAGTTGTGTCAGACGGAGTACGTGTACATATTTTATTTCATTTTAATATTGTTTCCTCTATACTGGAACGCCAGAAACAAATATTACAACGCTGTTTCACGAATCGGTAGTCTACGTTCTTGTTTTTGCAAAATTTGACTTTTCTGACATGAGGCGCTTATTGCATTAAACGCGAACGTAATCGGTCAGAATAACATGCACGTTCCTTTGTATGATTCGGGGTATTATGTTCAGTGAGTTCGCGCAAAATATTAAGGCCGGTGTTTCTCGAAGAAAAAATCCTTACACTAATGGCGGTTAACTCTGGCACAATGACTGACAGAGCGGACACAAGCAGAAAAATGCTGCAGTCCACACAGCAAACTACTCAACAGCTGGCCTAAAGAAAAAACAGTCCCCTTACAGGCCCGGAGTGGCCCAGATGGTTCCAGGAAGTTAAGGTTCCCAGATTTCGTGACAACGGCACAGGATGGTGGCAGGTTATCAGCCTTACGCACCGGCGGCCTTTATCCCCAGGAAATACTCCTGGTACTCACTTCTGTTAGAGGCTGAGTCGACCCCAGGGCCACTCAACAGCTGGTCTATAGGAAGTATTCAGAGAACGTTCGGTTACTAGAGGCTTTTGTCCTAATGCATCTCCAGACGGGAACCAGTACGGTTTTTTTGTGCGGCACAATGAAATATAAAGCTCACGTTAATAATTCACATTCATCGGAAGAATTGACAAAAAATTAATATTCAAGAAAACCTGCCAGTATTTCAACATAATAGCAGCGCCTTATGTCGAGAAAGATTTTCAGAAATTTCGAGGCCTGTTCAGAAGCTGCCATTTGGCATTTTGAGACTTAATGTAAAATAAGGTAAGTTAATAGTGCAGGGAAAAAAACGCTTAAAATTCCCGGCGTATGAAAGCCTGGTATGCGATAAAATTCCCGCGATATCTGCTGTGTCCATGGACGCGGTTACTGGGATGTTCGGCTCGGTATTGTCAATCTGCATACCCCAAGCTCCACATTACTCTCATTCGGCATTGTTCCCACATTATTATAACTCCCTAGAGCTACGATACTACGATAATCACCAGCTCCCATTCTATCACCATCCTCAACATGTCCCATAATACAATTATCTATAACTCCCACAATATCATCCCCTGTAGCTCCAGTACTATTATTATATTCTATAACTCTCATACTATTATCATCCACTGTAACCCCTATATTATTATAATACTCTAGAGCTCCCAAATTTTATGACTCAAAAGTCATAAAAATTGGGGCCCCCTCACTGTCCAGGCTTCGCAATCACACTTAGACACACCACACTTAATTTGACTCCTCTGGACGATTGATCAGGCCGGTGCAGACACCTCTACCTGACGACACGCAATACTCACAAGATACGTTCATTACCCGGCAGGACTCGAACCTGCAATCCCAGCAAACCAGCCGCCGCAGACCCACGCCTTAGACCGCGCTATAGCTTCCCTAGATCAATAAACTGTAAAACCGCACGCTTCTATCACCCTCTGTCACTACTAAAATATTAGATTCTATAGCTCCCATATTATAATCTTCTGTAGTGACCATATGATTATAATCTTCTACAGCTCCAGTTACACAATCCTCCCACATAGGTTGCATACTGTAGCCACCCCTACAGTTCTCATACTAATATCATTCCTTATATCGAAGCTCACATATTAGTGCCATCCTCCATAACACACGTACTGCGAAATCCATATCGCTTCAATACTATTATCAAAGTTTATTGCTCCCATACTAATATCATCCGCTCTAGCTCCCATACTATTATCATCCTCTTTAGCTTCCCTACTGCTGTCATCATTCCCTATACCATAGCTCCCATATTATCAAAATCTTATACTATAATCGTCCCCTGTAGCTTCCCTACTACTATCATAATTTCCTATACCCTAGCTCCCATTTTACAATCAGCTATGTCTCCCATACTATTATCATCATCTAAAATTTCCCTACAACTGTCATCATTCCCTGTACCCTAGCTCCCATATTATCATCATCCATAGCTCCCCTACTATTATTATCCACTATAACTTCCCTACTGCTGTCATCATTCCCTATACCGTAGATCCCATATTATCATCATTCATAGCTCCCCTACTATTATTATCCTCTATAGCTTCCCTACTGCTGTCATCATTCCCTATACACTAGCTCCCATATTATCATCATCCATAGCTCCCCTACTATTATTATCCACTATAACTTCCCTACTGCTGTCATCATTCCCTATACCGTAGATCCCATATTATCAACATTCATAACTCCCCTACTATTATTATCCTCTATAGCTTCCCTACTGCTGTCATCATTCCCTATACCCTAGCTCCTATGTTATCATCATCCATAGCGCCCCTACTATTATTATCCACTATAACTTCCCTACTACTGTCATCATTCCCTATACCCTAGCTCCCATATTATCATCATCCATAGCTCCCCTACTACTATTATCCACTATAACTTCCCTACTGCTGTCATCATTCCCTATACCGTAGATCCCATATTATCATCATTCATAGCTCCGCTACTATTATTATCCTCTATAGCTTCCCTACTGCTGTCATCATTCCTTATACCGTAGCTCCCATATTCTCATCATCCATAGCTCCCCTACTATTATTATCCACTATAACTTCCCTACTGCTGTCATCATTCCCTATACACTAGCTCCCATATTATCATCATCCATAGCTCCCCTACTATTATTATCCACTATAACTTCCCTACTACTGTCATCATTCCCTATACCGTAGATCCCATATTATCATCATTCATAGCTCCCCTACTATTATTATCCTCTATAGCTTCCCTACTGCTGTCATCATTCCCTATACCGTAGCTCCTATATTATCATCATCCATAGCTCCCATACTATTATCATCCTCTATAACTTCCCTACTGCTGTCATCATTCCCAGTACCATAGTTCCCGTATCATTCTGCATAGCTCCTATAGGGCTTAGTACGACATAAACCACAAGTTTTATGTTTTATTTATGGGTTTCGAGAAGTCTCTTCTTAATTTGAGGAAATAGCATAGTTTAACACACAACCGGGAAAGATCAATCAGTAGTCACTAGCATACAGTCCGGACGACCTAAGGAGTGTAGGTTCTATTCCGGCTGCAGCAGGAACTGCTCTTCCCTCCAAGTGTCCAGACAGACTCAGAGACTCAGTCAATATCATACCCGCTAGAATAAGGCGGCTGGAGCATGAAGATAACCAGTCACGTCCATCTGGTGCCTAAGTTAAACTGTATTTAGATCACATCTTTATGCTGTGGTAGTTGACTAAGTACAGGGGCAACTTTATATACAGCATTCGTTCAAATCTAACCGCGGAATTTTCGAGGTATGGCAGCACTATCTGTATGTGAACGCATCAGGATCGAAGGCAAGTAAATGCGGATACGACCGTCTCTTGAGATATGATGCTGTGCTATCTGTTAAATATTTAGCAACGGTTCGTAAGAACCTGCTGCCTCTTCCGTCACCCTGACGGTAGGGGAAGCACAATTTGTTACTTCTTGCAGTAGAGTTTTATCTAAAAGTAACCAACTGTCAGTTCTTAAACACGTTTCTTCCTGTTTCGGTGTTACTGTTGTTTTTGTTATTGTTGTTGTTGTTATGATTGTTGCTGTTATTATTATTGCTATTATTATTGCTGTTGTTGTTGTTGTCGTCGTCGTCTTTGTCGTCGAAGTGGTGAGGGTTAGGTATGTCATACATTATCAGTGATGTACTAATGAAGAAACTGAAAAACGATTGACCCGCGTAGCTCCCGAGCTACAATTAATACCTCATTAATTTCACCAATACTTGTTTATCTCCACTACAAACCCAGTTAACGTCTGAATGGCCAGTAAATCCTCTGTCCAATTAAGCGATTGAACTGTAATTACAACCAAACCTCATTAACGTCTCACACTACGCAGACACCACGTTCGCCATGACGTCATAATCTGCACTCTCGTATATCAATCGGCTTCCCAATTCGAACACTTAAATATAAAAGGCTGTACCTATACAAAAATAATCTTTATCTAATTTAGAGTTATCTCTCTGCGAGCAGAATAGAGACTGAATGTGTGTGAGAGGAAAATTCTGACGAGAATACTCGTTTATAGATCACAGACAGACAGTAGCCAGTGGGCACTGAAATCACAGCAAGAAAATTTATAGCTAATTTTCGCCCAACGTATTTAGTGTTTTTAAGTAAAAGAAGAATGAAACGGAAGAAATGTGTAGTAGGAAGGTAGAAGGAGATCAGAAACCGGTGCAAATTTTTATTCCGGTAATAGGAGGGAAAGAGTTTGCAAAATAGAAGTGGAAGATAATATTAATATTGATAAAAAGAAAAGGGCTTCGCACGCAGACGGTGACAGGAAGACGAAGAATAAGATGTAAGAAACAAGTGGATGACCCTAAGAAAAAGACAGGGTGGTGGAAATTGATAGAGGAAACACTAGATCACACTCTTTGGAGAAATCGCTGTAGAGGGAAAGATGGACCTGTCGTTAGAAAGACAGCATTATGAATGAATACTGAAGGCAACTAGCTTAGAACAATCTTTAGTGACAACATTTTACGAAACAAAAATTTGCCTTCGTGATGCAGTAATGCAGGATATCCCCCCCCCCCAAAGGGTAACGAATATGTTACTTAAACATCTATTTGTGCTTCAACCTGAGTCTGACAAATTTTCTGGAGCACTATCAAGTGTTGCAGCTCCAAAGAATTTCGTCGGCTTCTGCCAGTAACGTCAAAATATTGAGCAGGCTCTGACTGACACTAGGCTACGATATTGAGCTGAAAGTGTAATTTCATAACGCAGCAACACGCTGCACGTAAAGACTGAAAAGTCTGAAATGAAATTCTAGACGAACGTTAAACCTACGTCAGACGTGCCTGTCTCGGGATGAATGCTGTTTACTTTTCTGAGCGCAACACAATACTTCCATAAAACTTTATTAAATGATCTAATGGACTATAAACAGTTCATTAAACTAAGAAAAATATGAGCCTTAAAAACAACAATGTTGTAAGAATCTGAATTACAATACATCCAGGTGTTGTTGATTTGGATTGTAACGCCGTGTCATACGTCAGTACTAACGCTTCGAAGGATCGTTTTGCTCCCATCATCAGGGTAGAAATAAGCAGCGAATATGTAAGGTAGGTCATATACGCAGGGTGTAAGGAAAGTCGACGACGGGTGACGATTTGACGGAATCCGGCCCGGACCAGCAAGAATAATTAACTGATCATTTGCGGAGGGAAAAAATTATTTTTAAGATTTCCGTCGCTGGAGGGCTGTGCGTTTTGCAGACGAAATGTGAGTACGCAAGACACCCTCATATACATATATACACGTATGTAACTAACTTCATGAATGAGTGTCTTTGAGAAGCTAATAATTTTGACATTATGACATTCAGAGGACCGTACATCGTGATATATTCCTAGAATAAAAGCCAACGCGATGCACTATTTCTCAAATTTATTTTGATAAATTACTCTACATGTTTCGGACAGATCTACAGTCCATCATCAGGAGTCTCAACACTGTATATACAGCAATAGGTATTTGACATGCTAGTTCTGTTGAGTGTCCTGTAGCGAGGTCAGGATGACCTCACTAGCAGACAGTCAACAGAACTAGCATGACAAATACCTATTGCCGTATATACAGTGTTGAGACTCCTGATGATGGGCAGTAGATCTGTCCGAAACATGTAGAGTAATTTATCAAAATAAATTTGAGAAACAGTGCATCGCGTTGGCTTTTATTTTAAGAATAAGAAGATAATAAGCCTTTAGCTAGTCAAAAAAGCACCACATTTATGGAACCTGGAGTTTCATTACCACACACACAAAACTTGCCATCCGTGCCTATACTGAACCAGATCAATCCAGTTCATGTCCCATCCCACTTCTTGAAGATACACTTTAATATTCTCCCATCTATGTTTAAGTCTTCAAAGTGACTTCTTCCCTTCACTTTCCCCACCTCTCCTCTCTTCCTACGTGGCACAAGCCCCGCTCATTTCATTCCTCTTGATTTGAACACCCGAATAATATTTGGTAGGAATATTGATCACAAAGCTCCTCATCATGCAGTCTTCTACAGTCCCTAGCTGCATCGTCCCTCTCAAGCCCAAACACCCCCCTCAGCACCCTATTCTCCAACGCCTTCAGCCTGTGTTCCTCACTCAGTGTGAGAGACCATGATTCACACCCACATAAAACATCAGGTTATAACAGAAATGAGTGCAAAATTTATTAGTACCAAATATATTATCTAAGTGAGATCTCTCTTTAATAACAGAAGAAGAGTTTAGAACTCTTTATAAATTGACAACCAGGATACTGTAACTGGCGAACTGTCTGTCTACGGCCTTGAGATGATAATTTCGATCCAGCACAAGAAAAAGTTAGTTCTCTGTGACACTATATTTTTCATAACGGCTCTGGGGTCAATTTAGCCTCCCGCCACGGGGTAGACACCAGACATAACGACGCATGACCATGTAGTATTCACGTGAATTAGGTGTACAGCTTCAACTCCAAACCTACTGCTGGACTTCAAGGAAAGTTTCGTACGGATTGGTAATGTTGATACTTCGTGTTCCGAAAATTGTGTCGTCACCGAACGTCATAAAGTAATTAGACTTGTAACTAGGGAACATACAGAGTGACAACGGGGGCTATAAACCAAGACCGAGTGATTGATTCCGAAAAGCAAATGACTGAGCGCCTCCCACACACTTCAGCACCAAACTGAAACAAATTCGGTCACCTGAAGATATATAAAAGTGTATCCGAAACGTCGTCAAAGACACAGTACACCACAAATTTGATGTTCGTGTGACCGTGCAGCCTTAATATGAAATGACGTGTGAGACCAGCCAGATGCAACAATCATGACTTATTAATAAACCATTAGCTCAATATGTATCGGGCATCATTATGCCAATCTTCACAAAACATACCCTACGGCGCATTTAATACAAGCTACCAACCATCACCTAACACAACAAACAAGTGTCACAATTCAAACACATTATACAGACTTATCTTTTACAGTGCTGAAAACCATATGCAGTAACACACGGATTAGCGCTCCTGAAGATGGGCATAATGATGCCCGAAATATGTTGAGCTAATTGATTATTAATAAATCATAACTGTTGCATTTAGCTGGTCTCACACGTCATTTCACATTACACTACACGTTGTAAGAACTCATGAGACTCCCATTCGAACAGTTCCGCTTGGAAAATCTGAATTATTATATAGTAACCTGTCAGATGCATACTGGGTGGGTCCGTGCAAATACGGTTCTGTTCACAATGGTTTTATTTCGAACTACTGCACGAAGCTTAGCTGTTTTGTGCTGTAGTTCGAAATAATACTACTGAATAGAAGACAAATGCACGGGATGGCTGTTACATTAAATACTGTTCTGTGCAATTATGTCATCATAATTATAGCGATTTTAGTGATATTCCCTTGCAATCCTAACAAGGATAGTGCATTAGGTACATTGTCGGTGTTTTATTGATCAGTTTTTGCCCCATTTTATTACGCAATCAGTCTATTACAAGAATATAAGTAAAAGTTGTGTAAAGTAAAGTAAAGCAAAGTGCACCCTTGTACAGGCATTGAGGCTCTGTACAGGCCGCACGGCCAATAGGGGGAGTAGAGGTATAGCTATACCCTTTCTCGACCACGGCACTAGAAGGCGGTTAGGGGTCAGCGTCACGACCCGGCTGCTCTTTACCCCGGGAAAGAGCTGGTACCCATTGTAAAGGAGGCTTGTCGAAACTACAATCCTTTACTATAACTGATCCTGACACTACAAATACTACTTTTTCGAAGTCTGAAATTCTTATGAGAACACAGTTGGTCCGGTAAACACCACAGCTCCAGGATAGGGATACACTCCACTTGCATTGAAAATCTGTACGGAATTCTTCTATACATAATGCCGCAGGCTAGAAGAACCCAAAAGCCTACCACAAAAAATTAATTTGATTATGTAAAAATTATATCTACTGCATAAGAAAGATTTTAACCGGATTTTAGTGACAAGATTTTAATCCGCAATTCAGATCCTCTGCACACAACTGAAAACAACTGCCGATCATGCAAGAGGCTATGAGATTTCATAAAAACATTAGCGCATTGCACTCCCTGATGATGGAAAATTTTTACCGAAAAAATTGAGAGTAGCGTCTATACTGTGTATATGTTTGTGATGTGACGCATTTGGTTGGTATAATAAACAAATACACTGTTTCGAAATGCACAGAATTGACAATTTTAAAATTCTTATATGTCTATTTTACAGTTCAGTAACTGTCTCTCAGTCTCCGTAACAAAAACGCCCAGTGAACGCAATTTAAAAATAACAGTAATTTAGTGAGACATTCTTCTGTAACATAATACAATACCAGGAAGTGTGGAGAGATCTTATAAATGTTAATGCAGGTAGTACGTAGTATACTTATGCCTCAAAGGGTTCGTATTTAGTAGCCTCGAGAAACAGCTCACTTTTTGTATACTATAATTTTGTCCGCTGACCTGGAAAGAATCTTTTGTTACGTAAAGAAACTGCAGCAGTGTAGAATATTTACAAGCCAAGTTATGTAACGTCAGCTGGGCTTTCTATTGGTGCGTCGGAAACAGAACAAGAATCTTCGCTTTAAACCAAATTGTAATACTTTGTACGCAAATTACTTTATGTCAATCTTATGTTTATTGGACCGTGCATCATCTTTATAGTTGCGTAAAGAGAAAAAACCAACTTGATGCCACTTATTTTATTATTTAATACTCATTCATTGCTCAACATGTTTCGGCCG
>Ga0123357_10005231_pt1 | contig 15479 bp, 19 predicted proteins | sample TergutEmb28metaG_FD_89873 | JGI IMG/M metagenome (GOLD analysis project Ga0123357, IMG submission 89873) | Embiratermes neotenicus P4 segment gut microbial communities from Petit-Saut dam, French Guiana - Emb289 P4 | ecosystem: Host-associated > Arthropoda: Insects > Digestive system > Gut ... | reverse complement strand
TTTTCCAGGGTGAACGAATTTCCGGGCTCATGGATCGGCTGGGTGTCGCGGAAGATCAAGCCATTGAGAATAAAGCAGTCAGTAAAACTCTGGAAGCGGCGCAGAAACGCGTCGAGGGGTACAACTTCGACACGCGCAAAAACGTCGTGCAGTACGACAACGTTATCAACCGCCACCGCAAAGTCGTGTACGCGATTCGCCGCAAGATTCTCGAGGGTGACGACATTTCACCGGAGATTTTCCGACTGATTGACGCGAAGATCAAGACGTTCTTTGCGCATGCTCAGCGAAAATTGGACGACAAAACACTAGACGAATTCACGGAAGTATTGCCGCTGTCTCGTGAAGAAGTTGAAAACATCGCGAAGATCAAGAGTGACAAGAAACGTCTGCAAACCGCTCGCGAAACCATTGTGAAACTGTATGAAACCCAGGAAAAGTCGATCGGCCAGGAGTTGCTGCGCGGCGCCGAGCGCGAGATTTACATGCAGGTGCTGGACGTGCTGTGGATGCAGCATCTCGAGAACATGCAATATCTGCGCGAAGGCATTCACTGGCGCAGCGTTGGTCAGCGCGACCCGCTGGTCGAATATCGCAGCGAATCGCAAAAGCTGTTCGATAGCTTGCAGGAAACACTGCAAAACGAAGTGCTGAAAGTCGTGTTCCACCTGCGCGCGACAGATATCAACGAGCGGAAAGTCGAAGATGACCAGTATGACAGCGAACTGACCCGCGCCGCCGAAAGCGCGGTAGAGAAGGGTGTCAACGAAGTTGGCCTGCCAGAGGCACGACAGTCGGACGAGGATTTCAAAGTCAGGAAGGGCGAATCTACCGCTGACAAAAACCGTGCTCGCAAGACCGCACAGAAGAAAAAGAAGGCGCAGCGGCAGAATCGGAAAAAAGGCCGCCGGTAAGTAAATAGTATTCTATTATTGATCTTTGTTAAACTGCATAGTTAATGGGAGTGCTTTATTAACATGATTATGGTAAGATGGTAACTAGTATGAGCACAAGGCCAAAGCCGTTTCTAAAATGGGCTGGCGGAAAGTCCAGAATATCTAAGGATATAGCGGAGCTATTTCCTATCAATTTTAAGAAATATTACGAGCCATTCCTTGGTAGTGGCGCAGTTTATTTTGAAATATCGCCACAAGAAGGGCAGTTGAATGATCTAAATAAATATCTAATACAAACCTATATTGATATTAAAGATAATGTGAGCGGATTAATTTCTGATCTAAAAGTTATTGATAATGAGTATCACATTAAAAAAACATTGGCCGAGAAAGAAAAGTATTATTACTCAAGGCGTGATGAATATAATGCGGATGAAGTTCTATCCGTCAGGAAATCTGCTCTGTTTATATTCCTCAATAAGGCTGGATTTAATGGCATGTACAGAGAGAATAGCTCTGGCAAATACAATATTCCGTTTGGCCAACACGATAAGTGTCTAATATGTGATGAAGTGAATTTACGATCGGTGTCTAATGATATACAGAAGATCTCATTTACAACTGGTGATTACAAAGATGCTGTTGCAGAGGCAAAGGATGGTGATTTGGTATATTTCGATCCCCCATATTTTCCTGTCAGCAAAACGGCCAACTTTACCACCTACCAGAAGGGAGGGTTTGGACAAGACGAGCAGCAGAGATTATACGATTTGGCCAAAGAACTTATAGGTCGTGGATGTTATGTGGCAATTAGCAATTCTGACTGCAAAGAGGCGTGGAATCTGTATAAAGATTTAAACAAGGCCAAGATCAAGGTAAAGCGAATCATTAATTCTAATAGCCGAAAAAGAGGAATCGTAACAGAGCTTTTAGTTACAAGTTATACCTTAGGAAGTAGTAGGTAGTACACATGTTGAGAGATTTAAAGATCAAAAGTGGATACTCCAGTTCTTCCGATAATATACTAAAAGATTTTTATAACCCTACACTAAAAGAGGCAAAAACCTATGATCGCATCTCAGGATTCTTTTCGCCAAAGGTATTAGCGGTTGCATCCAGGGGATTTTCTGAATTAATCAAAAACGGCGGCAAAGTTCGCATCATAACGAGCGTAAAAGTGAACGAGGAGACCTATAATTCACTGAAAGAAATGAGCAATCCCGACACAGTAAATACAATCTTAGATGGTTGCCTCAATGATACATTAGAAAGTCAACTAGAAAAAGATTACCTGTCGGTTTTTGCATATCTACTTCGCTACGGACAACTCCAGTTAAAAATTGCGTTTCCGGAAGACAGAGTTGGTATCATGCACGAAAAAATTGGCATCGTGGATGACGGAAGTAATGCAATTTCATTCTCTGGCTCTAACAATGAAACTGCGTATGGTTGGACAAGAAATACTGAGCAATTTATGGTTTTCCGTAATTGGGACAGCATTGGAAAGGAATACTATCAAATTAATCTAGATCACTTTGAGAAACTGTGGAGTAATACTGAAGATGGTGTAGTTGTATTAATCCCAGATAACGCAATTAAGCAAAAAATAATAAAAATATCAAATATTGATAACGAGGATATTAATGAGATCGTACGGAGAATAAAAGAGCAAGAAAATGGAGATACGCCTCGCACCTCGCCCAAGCAATCTGTAGACTTAAGGAATTATCAGAAAGATGCTATTCAGTCTTGGATAGACCATAATTACAGGGGTATCTTTGAGATGGCAACTGGCACGGGAAAAACCTTCACTGGATTGTACGCAGCGAAGAAATTATTCAAGGAGGAGGAAAAGCTGTTTCTGGTTATATCAGTGCCGCTAAAGCATCTCATTAGCCAATGGCAGCTAGATATAGAAAAAGTGTTTCCCGGCACTCAGATGATACAGGTGAGTAGTGATTTCCCCGACTGGAGAGATAAATTACCTAAAGCAGCTAGGGCGTTCAGTAAGGGGTGGATTAATCAGGTTGTTGTTATAACAACCTATGCCAGTTTTTCATCCGATGATTTTCGCAAAATTCTAGAAGTATATGATAGCCGCTACACACTGCTGGCAGATGAAGTCCACAATGCTAGAACAGATAAGATTTTGGGGCAGATTAATTTGTTCCAAAATAGACTTGGCCTTAGCGCTACCCCTAAGAATGAGTACTCCGATAATGAAGGGGCAGATGTGATGATAGAAACATTTGGTGGGATTATATATCGATATTCTTTAGCTGAGGCAATTCAAAATAAATATCTGGTTCAATACGAGTATCACCCGATATTTGTATACCTCAATGAAGACGAAGTAAAAGAGTATATAGAATATTCTATAAAAATATCGTGGATGATGAATGCTGATGATACGGATCGTAATAACGATATGCTAACAGCAATACTAAACAAGCGTTCAATGGTAGTAAAGAATGCAGAGAATAAAAAAGGTGTGATCGCTAATCTTATAGACCAACTATATAAAAACAATGAATATAGAAGAATGCTCATCTATTGCGACAGCACAGAACAGATAGACGACACGCAAAGGATACTAAGTGAGCATCATATATCATCAAGCCGCATAACATATAAAGAAGATATGTTTTCCAGGCGCACACGCTTAAGTGATTTTGCCATTGGTACAATTGACACACTAGTAGCGCGCAAGTGTCTAGACGAGGGTGTTGATATACCTAGCACCAGACGAGCTATTTTAATAGCTAGCAACACCGATCAACGAGAATATATACAACGACTTGGTAGGATATTAAGAAAGTATGAAGGAAAAAATAAGGCTACAGTCTATGACCTGATTACTTTGCCTCCAGATAGCGATAATGCAGAACGGTATCGCTATTTACTCAGGAGTGAACTTAGGCGAATGGACTTCTTTGCTCAAAACACGCTGAACAAAAGTGAAACCACTGAGGTTTTAGATTCGCTCAAAATGAAGTATAATTATAGAGATGAGGAAAGTGTAGATGAAGAAAATTAATCCGGATATCGAAGAAATATTACTGAAGGCCGGTGATCCACCTAAAATAAGGCAGATCGTTACAGAAATATTAAATCTCGAGTTACAAGATGCAACCAGGAGGCGTGGCGTACAGGACGAGATCGTTAACATTGTTGACGGCATGGAGTTTGATGTTGATCTTGAGGGAGACAAAAATGATAACAATTAATCATATCAAAATCCACAACTTTAGACAGTATCGAGATGTAGATTTATCATTCAACCAGAAAAAAGGTAACTATTTTTTTGTAGGTAAAAACGGTATCGGTAAGTCGAATTTTATGAATGCAATTTGCTGGTGTCTATACGGTAAAGTGCCTTTCCGATCTGATTCCGATAAACACTCTTCTCCTACGGAGTTAGTAAACAAAACTGCGATCGTCGAGAGCGACAAGGATATGGAAGTTAGGCTTGAAGCTACAATTGACGATAGCGATTACGTTATCATTAGAAAGACCACCGAGAATAGGTTGTTAAACCCCTATATATCTAATCAAAGTGATTTTAGCGTGCTTAAGATTGAGGGGCATGATGGTGTTCCACAGGAGAACCCCGAATTAGTTATTGATTCATTATTACCGGAAGGTCTAAGCAGTTTGTTTATTTTTGATGGTGAAGTTATTAAGAATCTATTTGCAGATAGCTATAACCAGACTTTGCAGGAACGGATCTTCAAAGTGTCGAATATCGATATATTAAAAGCTTCTGTTGAAGATGTAGATAAAGCTATCAGACAATTTGAGAAGCGGCGTACAGCAAATAAAAATGATTCGGCTACAAAGCAACAACTGGAAGATAGAGTTACTGAAAATCAAGACAACATTGATGCTCTTGTGAAACAGAAGTCCGAAAAAGATGCTCAGATTGGTGAGCTTGAGCAGAAGCAAAAAGATCTTCAGAGCGATCTCAACACCTACAATGAGGTAAAGGCAAAGCTAGATGAGAAGATAAGGTTAGATGACGATATTAAGTCTTTGGAGCAGCAAATAACTCAGAAGAGCCAGCAGCTTAACGAGAGTATCAGAAATAATTTTCCGTTTATGATTACTCAAGAAAGTACGCAGGAATATCTTGATGCGATAAACAATGCCATAAAGAAAAGCCAGATACCGCCACCAATTGCTCCTGAGTATATAGAAGAAGTATTAAAGAGAAACATCTGTATTTGCGAACGGCATCTCGACGAAAATGCGAGGAAATCTATAGAGAAAATTCTTGCTAGTAGCCGGCAGACAGACGAGCTGTCATATCTCAAAGATCATAGTATACGATGTAGCGATATAATCAGCAATTTCCCCCGCACTAGAGAGATGATGGACGCGACCGAGAAAGAACTAAATGTACTTGACATTAACCTTTCCAAGAAGCAAGAGCGACTCAAGATTGTCGAAGACGATATTACAAAGTCTAATGCATTTAAAAAGGTTATCGGGGATAATAATCCCCAAAATGCGTTCGACGAACTTAGGGACGCGATAAAAGAACTAGCAGGCGATACCGCCGTGCTACAATCTAGCATCAATAGGCTTGCTGAAGAGAATGAAAGTATTAAAAAACAAATAGAAGACTTTATTGACGATTCGAGGGCAAACTCGATAATACGAAAAAAAATAATGCTCCTTACTTCAGCAAAAAGACTACTAAGCCATATACAGTTTAGGATTTTGGATCAAACCCGCAGAAAGGTACAAAAAGGGATAACTGAGACATATACGAATTTGCACTGGAAAGAGGAAGTCAAAGAAGTAGAACTTAGTGACGATTACTTCCTAACTGTAGTTAAAAAAGATGGTTCGAGTGTAGCACTGTCTAGTTTATCGAACGGTGAAAAAAAGATGTTGGGTATCTCGGTCATTAATGCACTATCAAGGAAACTTGAAAATTTTGATTTTCCATTTTTCATCGATAGTCCAACCGAAGAGCTTGATACAAGCATAGTCCCAAAGGTGTTGGATAACCTAAAGACTCTATCTAAAGATAAGCAGGTATTTATTATGACATTAAATAAACCAGAGATCACTACTTTCCTCGCAGATGTGCCAGATGAACGCAAATTTGTGTTGAAGCGCGTTAGCCCGAACGTCGAGGTAACGAGTATTGTTCAAGGGGGAGAACAATAATGGCTAGCACAGATTGGGTAGCGATCAGTCAGGAAGAACAGTCTAGGGGGATCGTAAATCAAATTAGGCGCGAAATCAGCTCCTCGCCGTATTATGGCAGTACTAGAGATATAACGATGATTGACGTATATATGGCCGCAGCGGCACTGGCAATACAGAAAAACATCAAACCAACACACGAGTACAAGCGTGAAACTGATATGACAGCAAAAAATTATATTACAGATAACATGCAGTGGTTTATGTGTATGTTGTTTTATCATTTTGACCCTGATAAGGATTTGTCCAAACTTGATGACAAGGCTTTGATTGTGCGCACTTTCGAACAATACGCGCAAGCTGGCTTGCCTTATCTACTCGATATGTGCAAGAGTAGAAATAGTATGGACGAATTTAAGCGAGCAATAGATAAAGGTTAAAAACCACCTATTGTATCGCTATCAAATATCCCTCCCTAGGCTTTCGTATCTCTATCTGGTCTTGGCCAATTAAGTTTACCCACTCTATGAACTTTTAGTCTACCAAGTTTGCAAATATACTTCACGGCATTTTATATTCTCTGTGATACTTATATATTAGGCACTTGCATTACTCGATTCTGTGTGATAAAATTGTATCGTAAATAATTAAAGGAAGGGTATGATCATGAAAAGGCAACTCAGCTTGGAGGAAATATTTCCGGAGTATTCGTTCGGAGAATAGAGAGAGATGGCCATAGTTTCACCTGTCGTGACGATCAATTATGCGACCAAGCGATTATATATGCGGAAGAGTTTATGGGAAGATACTTTCGGTGTTAATTTTCTGAAAGCTAAATATCGTGTAGTTGTAGAAAAGAGTAACGCAAGTATGATAGTAGTTCGTGATGATAGTAGAGATGGAAGAAAGGTTCACAAAAAACAATTGTTCGTCAATGTATCAGCCAAAAGGTGGCCCGATGTATTAAAACTATTGCGGCCGAAGCATGGCGACAAATCAGCACACTTAGTGGGACAAGGAAAGATACGCAAGAATATACCGTATGTAGAAATAGTAGCACCAGATCAAGATACAAATAAGATATATACGCTGCAAAAGACTATTTACGGCATGCCCGTGAGTGCCAAGATGCGGTCGGCAGGTGGAAAATATGTCGTGTTGGCTGGGTCGGTCATACATGCCGGCTGGCAGGAACAAGGCACTCCGAAATACGTTAAGAAACTGCGTGACGAGCAGCTGTATGGGCAAAAGGGAGGCATTTTCACAACCATACGTGATGTCGAGTTTGATAATGTGAGCGCAGCAGCCGAATTCGTCATGGGTTATAGCGCAAATGGATGGATCGAGTGGATGGATGAAAATAAGGAACCGATCGATAAGGCGCGAAAAAGTAAACTAACTGATTAAGAAACAAAGGAGCCATCTTAATAAATTACTACAGTTTTTGTGACGCTGCCCTGTAAAAAACCTTGACCGCACGCGACATTTTTGCTAGAATAAAAGCATAAATGAGTAAGCAGCAACTGAATAAAATCATCAACTTTGTCGTCGATAATTATAGTGAGACGATTATTAAGTTGAGTAACGAATAAAGATGAAAAAGGTATGGAATACAGCGGTAAGTGATGCATTTTTTGTGATCAGTGAAATCAATAAACGTATTTTCTCTAATAGCGAGCCGTTTTTCGCGAAAACGTTGGAAAATGTAGATTCGCTGCAATATCTTTTTGAAATACCGTTCCAAAGTTATGGCGGTGAAGAGATTCATAAAACCGACAGTGAAAAATACGCGGCGATTTTTTACCATACGATCAAAGATCACAAATTCGAAAACGGCAACAAGCGAACCGGCGTGATCTTACTTATGATGCTGGCGATCGTAAATGGATCTTTTCCTGATATGACTCCGCACTCGCTTTACGAGGAAGCCGTGAAAGTTGCTGAAAGTGCACCAACTGATAAAGATATAGTTTTCGCAAGATTAGTACGATATTTTCGTGAGCATATAAAACCAGTTAAGCGATAGCTCTTGCGAACTTATCTTAGTCCCCACTCCGCAAACTTTTCAAATCCACCGAGTTCGCGAATATATTTCGCGGCGGTTTTCATCGCGTCGGAGTAGGGAAGTTGCTCTGTTCCACCTCGCGAATTTTGTAGCGTGATTTCCGCGTCGCCAATGCTGGTTTGCGCAAAGTAGTCTGCGCCAGTTTCGCGAGCTCGCAAAAAGCAGAGAATGTTCACCGTCACGTCGGCCTTGGTCAGATCTTTCCCGTGCATATTACCACCGCCCAGCGGTGCGCCCAACCCGTAGAAATCACACGTGAGTTTGCGGCCAGTTAGCCCCGTGTCGACGTTCACGCCGCCAGTCCAAAACCCCAGCGGATTGATCGTCAACGTTAGACTTTCGTCACGCAACAGTTCGCGAATTTCATCTTCCGTCATATTCGCCCAACAGATCGTCGCTTCATTTCGCGAATTCAAGATCAGTTTTCCGTCATAAGGAAATTTCGCGTAAATTTTCCTCGTCAGATCTTTCGCGCGCCGATGAATCTCCGGCAACTCGCAGCCAAAGAAAATACCGTTGTCACCAGCACGTGGCGTTTTGTCATTCTGATTTTTCGCGAGTTCAACGTCCTGCGCAACTTCGCAGTATTCCACTTCCATTTCTTCCTTCGCGATACGCGCCACTGTTCCGCACACAAAACCCTCTGGCACCGACACTGATGTTTCGCCGATAACCAAACACTTTCCATGGCCCAGCAACACCTCAAATGCACATTTCGGCGCCACGTTTTGCGAATCATAACGCGAATAGCAATAATCGACCAGCGCGCCCGCGATGCGATCGGCGATTTTGTCCGGGTGTGCTGGCGACACTGCTTCCGCGACCGCAACAGTTCGCGAAATTTTCCCGCTCGGCAGTGGGGAATTATGGTTGATAGACTTAGACATAACATCTCTCCTTTCGGTCGGATTTAGCACCTTGCGCGGTGTCCGACCGCGCGGGTTGCTGACGCTTCATCGGGCCGATCCCTCCACGTCTCTCGATATTAAATTGTTAATGTAAAAATAGTGTAGCAGAAAAAACTCACCCGCACAAGCTCAAACGATCTTAATTCGCGAACAATTTACCCGGCTTGATCTTCCGGATCGCGAACAGATACACACTTTCCAAGATGCCCGCACTGTTCAGTATGACACAGATGATAAACCATACGCCTTGTTTGCCGCGAGCGGCGTGCCACAACGCCAGAGCTTTCCAGAACAGCGACCAAACGCCGAGTATGACGAATATGATTATTTCCGCGCTCGTGATATTGACTGTATGCATGATCTTCCTCCAAAATTTTAATTATCATTTAAAGTTTAGCACGATTTGCCACACGAAGCAATTTCGGCAGCCGACGAAGCAGGGAAGACTTCCCTCTTTTCAAGTATCATGTTTTGTTGTGTGATATGAAAGTAGGCGAGGCGTGAGGATTTCGCGACAATTTAGTGGTTATATGGCTTTCGCGAAAAGTTGTGCGGCTGCCTCGTCGTCCTTCGCGAAACCACTTTTGCCCCATTGCGACATATATAGATAAATAACAGAGAAGAAAACATTTTACGACATTAAAATTTAGCAGGAAAGTTGAGTATTCATACGTCTTTTTATAGGCGAAAAAGCTCATTTTACCTCTGTTAAATCGACTTTTTGTGAATGCTGGCTATACAAAGCGGCAAACCAGTAGCTGGACGATATCGCGAAAGCATGATAAAACAAGCAAAATCATTGTTAAAAATGTCACAGCTCGAACGGGCAACTTGGCGGGCGATAATTACTATACGTAAAAATAATGTTAGGGCAATGCATGGCCGAACCGGCCGAGACACATGGTCGGGCAGTGAGTAATTAACCATGTTCGCGATTGTATTTTAATGTCGCACAATATATCATTCGCGTCGGTAAGTTTGTATTCACGCTTGAAAATTTACGATTCTGTGTTATTGCCTGCTGACGATTCGGGGGGCTTGTCCCCGAATCGTTCCGAGTTCCATGTTCCAACTGTCCATCCTGTAAGCTGTAAAACAGACGAAGAATGGAACACGATATTTAATGCCAGAAAGGAGAAAAGAAATGGCAAAAATTGTGGTTAATGCGCCGGGCAGTCCCGTGCAAATAACGGTTCGTAAGGGTGTCAGTAAAGCTGGTCGCGAGTATCAGGTGTTAGACCTGGTTATTGGCGATTTCGAGACAAGAGGGGAGCAGAAGTCGATTTTTTTATCACCTTTGCAAGCCAAGGAAGTGAATCGTGTTATTTCCACAGGTGCTGATGCGTTGTTGGAGGATGAATAATGACATTGACAGAGTTTTTAGACTTTGTCAAGTGTATTAAAATGCTTGAGGGGCGCGATCTTGCTCGCGATATTTTTTATAAAAATATTGCTCATTACGCCCCTGAAGCTCAGGATTTGTGCGCAAGCTTGTATAAACGAAAGGACACTACAGTATGAGTGGAGGGACACCAGTTGTAGATCTTTCCCAGCTTACTGACTTGATTCAGGTCAATAACTTGTGGGCAACGATCATCACCGCTGGCGCTTTCATTATGCTGGTTCTTGGTTTCGTCTTCTCATGGCGTCTTGCACGTCGTTTGATTGGCGGTGTATCTAAGGGCAAGCTGAAAATGTAGCGCTCGACCTGAGCAAGTCGGAAAACTGCTCATTATGTAATAATAGGATCTAAAATGTCAATGGATTTAACTAGTTACTCTTCAATTATTACTGGCATTGTGACAGTGATTGTGCCAGTGTTTGTTGTAATTTTGCTTTTGAGTTTTTTGTTTGGTTGGCTTTTTAATGGATTAGTGAAAGGACGTATGTAATGGATTCGAAGCTACCTGCACCTCAGGCATGTTTGACTGTCCAGTCTGCGACGCAAGTTTATGTTTATTCTTCAACTACTACTTCAGGCACTCGTTACACTTATAATTTGCTTGGTTCTAATTGGGTACTTTCGGCTACGTCCACATCTACAGCCGTGCCAACAGGTGCCTACTGTCAGCCCTCTACTGTCACTTCCTTCGGTAATACTATCACTCCTGTTACTTGTTTGCTGCTTGTTATTATTTGCATTATGGTGCTTAAAACCCTTGCTGAGTGGTTCCATTTGAGAGGGCAGAGGTGACACAGTATGAAGAAATTCGTATTGGTATTAGCGTGCTTTTTCTCGCTTTTGCTTTGTGGCGTATTCTTAAATGGAGACGACGCTAATGCGGTTGATTTATCATCGTATTCGGTTATTAACCAGTCAACATCCAGCACTTGTACTGTTCGCTATTTTACTTCCAGTGGAAATTTTACTAGCACTAACGCAGAAGTAACGATTCCGATATATTCATCAACACAAGACCAGAATATTATGACTGGTATGACTTGCACATATGGTGGTTTTTCGCCAAATACCCCATATGATTTTAATTTTACTTATACTTTTCATGGTTCGGCTTCGGGCACATTCTCTTTTGGGTATTCTGCTTTATTAACTAGTTCTTATCAGTTAGGAGTGCCAACCCTTACCAATAATAACTCGCGAGTAATCGACATTCAGAGTGGCACTAGCTACGCTAGTCTTACCGCTGGCATGTCAGGAGCTGTTACATACGCTATGCGTCAAACAACCGATGCAAGTGGCAACTTAACATTTTGGGTTGGTTCTACGGCCTATACGCAGTCCTACACGTGGATTAACTCGGCTGGGTTGTCTACTGCTATTACTGACCATAATGTATATGTAGATTGGCCGTTACAACTCTATGCTGGCAATTATAATGCTAGCCAAACTGCATATTCTCAATCTTCTTTATCTGTGCTTCAACAGATACAAAATAACACGGCTAACACGACAGGTTCGACAAATATTACAAATGCGGTGAATAACAACACGCAAAACCAAACAAATATTAACAACAACAACAAGTCTGATGCACAAAGTCAAGCTTCTGATCAGAGTGACACTGCTAATTCTACTTCTTCTCAGGCTACGGTTGACACTACTTCTACTGATACTGCTGGCTCTGCTATAACTTCTATTGTGGCGTCGTTTTCCAATCCTTCGGCCGCGAATTGTAACTTGAATTTGGGCTCTTATACTTTCGCTGCTTCGGAAACTATGGATTTTTCTAATATTCCTTTGTGTTTTGGAGATCCGCTCCCAAGTACGATCCAAAATGTGCTTGTGGGGGTTTTCGCGATTTTTCTGATCATTTTAATTTATCGGATGTCTAGCTTTATTTACCTGTCTTATGCTGTTGCGACTGGTAACGGTGATGCTAATGATTTGCTTGCCTCTGTAATGGCGAATCAAGATGCGGTTATTCATGTAAAGGCAGGGAAGCCGTAATGGATTTTTTTTATTCTATTAAGTCTGCTCTAAAAATCGCGGCTAAGGTGGCTCTCTTCGTCGCTGTGATTGTTTTGATTGCGACTGTAGTAATTCTTATTACTAGCCTTGTCGGGGCGTTACAAACGGCTACAGGGCCGTTTGCCACCATAACCCACGACATAGGCGTTCTTCCTGCTGTGATTTCCCACTATTTTGGTTCGGTTTTTTGGGGTGAGATTGTGGTTATGTTGGGATTTGTGGCTTTCGCGATTGCTGTGTGGGCGTTTGTAAAAATAATACCAGCGTTGAAAGCTGCCATTGCTTTCTTGGCGGATGATTAAAATGCGGATAGATTGGCATTCGTTTGTAGAAAAACGCACTCGCGAAAAAGGTCAACAATTTCCTACAGGTTCGAGAGTTTATAAGGGGTTTCAGGGATCTGGAAAAACTCTGAGTATGGTGAAATATGCATTTGATGTTAAAAGGACTTTTCCAGATTGTAAGATTTACTCTAATATTGAGTTGTTCGGCATTCCTTATGTTTTTTTGGAGAAGAACAGCAAACAGGCCGACGCGGTGCTCGCTCACGCGTTAGCGGAGCGCCGCGGAGCTGATGGCGTCTTGGTACTGCTAGACGAAGCTCACTTGTATTTTCATAAAACAAAAGGGATTCCTTTAGATGTTTTGACTGCTATTAGTCAACAAAGGAAAGATAGAAGAAAGTTGGTTTTTAGTTCGCAAATTTGGGAAGAATTAGATATTTCTTTACGTAAACAGGTAAAAGAGGTGGTTGATTGCAAAACTGTTCTTGGTATAGAGGTTAATACTATTCGTGATGGTGAAACTATAGAGTATGACAAATTACAGGGGTGTTGGGTAGCGAAAAAAATAGAGACGCAATTATTTAAGTTGAATGACTTGTACTTTCATCGCTACGACACATACCAAAAAATAATAACGAATGCTGAATATGAAAGACCACTGGGAATTTCGGAGAAAACTGAACCACTGATTGTAGCTCCAGAAAAACACGGTCTTTTTGGCCGCAAAAGACCGTAACTGTTTTCCACAGGAAAACAGTGGTGCGATTTGTGTTGTAAAAAATAAATTTGTATAAAAAATTTATTCTGCTAAAATAGAGTTATGGCTATAAAATCTCGTGCATTTACTTGCGCAATTAAAGATGAGAAACAGATTGACGCTTTAAAATGGAAACTGCAAAATGGCTTCGCGCCAGATTATTATTATATTTTGCATGACAAGGACTTAAAAGATGACGGTTCAGGTGAATTGAAGGATCCTCATTTTCACTTTGTTTGGGGTGGTTATAAAAATCCACTGAGTTTAAACTCTGTTGCTGACCAGTTGGGAATACCGGCTAATATGATTGAGCCTGTGCATAGTATGCGGGCTATTTTACGATATCTCTGTCATATGGATCAGCCTGATAAATTTCAGTACGATCCAAAAGAAGTGGTGTCGAATCGAGATTATATGGTGGAATCGAGAGAGCAAGATTCCTCGTATTTCATTGACGAGTTTCACGATTGGCAAGAAGTTAGGGCAGGAATCATGACTATGGAGAAATTCATAATGTCGCACAATATATCTTTTACGACATTACGGAAATGACGATCAGGGTTCACAAAGGGCTGGCATTTGGTTAGTCCGAGCGCCAGCCGTTATAAAAAAAACTAAAAAATCATTCTGTTGCGGGGAGCCAGCTGCTGTCCTGTTTCAATATTCTTATTAATAATATTTACTCGCGAATTATTTTTTATGCTTGGTCATACTCTCGCGAAGTCGAAATCTAGTTCGCGACAACTTGTCGCTAATCGTTGTTCTACCGCTACACTTTCTACAACGCTTTGACGTCAAACATCTAGATTTCGCGAATTTGCTATATTTGCATTTTTATTATTTTATTATAAAATATAGTTTTCCACAGCCCCACCGATGATTCACGCTGTGCGTATTTGACGATTTGCATTTTTATTATTTTATTATAAAATATTACTTTTGCCCCACTGCCCTGTTTTCTGATCAATCAACAGAGATAATTTGCTTTTTATTTATTTCATTGTTCTATATACTTTTTTATGATTCTCTCACCTCTGTCGCCAAACAGGCCAACAGAGAAGAGCAGGGCCACAAAACACTTATAACAGATGTCGCGGATCTAACTCTTCCCTCTTAACTTCGCGAAAAATCTCCGCCTCATATATCTGCGATTTCGCGAACAATTCATCGCGAAATTCTCGTGGCAACAGATGATAATGAAGATGATCAACTTTTGTTTTGCTTTGCGGCAAAAACGGCCGGTAATTTTCGCGCACATCGCAGCCAGTCGCGATATGATCAATGATAAACTTTTGCCATTTCAAGATCAGATCAAAAATCGCCTGTCGTTCGTTTTTCGTCAATTCCCACGGTTTCTCGACATGACGCTTCGGAATAATTAACAGATGGTATTCTGTCAAACGCGGATTAGAGAAAATTACGTTCGCGAAATCGTTTTCGTCAATAATATGCCCGGCCACATCGCAAAACGGACACTGCCCCCCCCCAAGTTTGCTTCCGCTGGTTGTCATTTCCAGAACGCTTTCCCCGCCACGCGCACATCGACGTATTGCGGCGTGATATGATTGGCGTCGATATAGCGCACCATCGCTGCGATATCCGCTGCTTGCGAGCTCGGATCGCGATCGATCTGCGCCATAAACGGATAGCTGCGGCCGGCCAGATAAAGATTGACATAGCGAATCGCGCCTTGCGGGATCACCACGCGCTCGACCGTGCCGCCGCCATTTTTCGCGAGATCGGCCGTGACCTGCCCGACAAAACTGAGGAATTGAGCCGAGGTTACAACGCCGCCACCTGACGTTACGCCGCTGTCATCAACGATGCTAACGCTCGGCTCTGCGAAATAATTTTGCTGGAAAACCACGCCATCGCTATCGACGTAACTCGTCGAACCACTGCTTGTCCACATTGCCACAGGCTTCCGAAATGTCAGCTTCAGCTCACCAGAGGTTATGCTCGATGAGGCAATCTGCACTGCG